>ERZ1027076.1038-NODE-1038-length-9495-cov-4.641102_pt1 | contig 9495 bp, 10 predicted proteins | sample MGYA00519416_ERZ1027076 | MGnify/ENA primary metagenome ERZ1027076 (study PRJEB26926, sample SAMN06164525) | human gut metagenome | biome: ENVO:00009003; feature: ENVO:2100002; material: ENVO:00002003 | host: Homo sapiens | place: USA | collected 2012 ... | reverse complement strand
CGGAGCCGGTAGTCGGCGGGGCGATCGCCTGGACGGCCGGAGTCGGTGTCCTGGTGAACGGCTTCACGGCATGGCTCTTCCTTCGGGACAAGGAGAAGGACCTCAATGTCCGGGGTGCCTATCTCCACATGGCGGCCGATGCCCTGGTTTCGATCGGGGTGCTCCTCTCCGGGGTTGTGATTGCCTGGACGGGCTGGACCATCGTCGATCCGATCGTGGCGCTTGCCGTTGCCGCGGTCATCGTAGCTTCGGTCTGGTCGCTGACGCGCGACAGCCTGCGCCTCTCGCTCGACGGGGTGCCCGAAGGGATCGACGTGGCAGACACCGAACGGCGGATGCTCTCGGTCGAGGGCGTCAGTGCCGTGCACCACATCCACATCTGGGCCATGAGCACGACGGAGAACGCGCTGACTGCGCACGTCGTGGTGGAAGACCTCGCGGTTATGGAGCAGGTGAAGGCGGAACTCAAGCGTCAGCTCCGCGCCTGCGGCATCCCGCACGTTACGCTCGAGTTCGAAACACGTTCCGAGTGCTGCCGCGACCTGGGTGACTGATCTTTCGGCTTTTTTGCATATCGCAGCGGTTGTACAGCTCCTTCCCGGGAGCTGTGCTTGTTTTCGGGGAACCTTTCGGGGAACCTGTTTCGGGAAATCTGCCGTCCGTCCCGCGTGTCAGGGCACCGGGTCGTATCCGCTGCCGCCCCACGGATGGCAGCGTGACAGCCTTTTGATGGTCAGCCAGATCCCCTTGATCGGCCCGTACTTGCGCAGGGCCTCCACGGCATACTGCGAGCAGGTGGGCGTGAAGCGGCACGAAGGGGGCGTAAAGGGGGAGATGCAGTATTGGTAGAACCGCACCAGCAGCAGAAACGGCAGCGTGCATACCCGCTTAAAGCCGTTCCGCAACGTGCTCCAGAATCTTTCGGACGGCATTGGCTATGACCTTGTAGGGCAGCACCTCCTTTGAGGAGTAGATCAGTGCGAGGTCGAGATTCACCGTCGCACCGTTGCGTACGATCTGTTTCTGCAGCCGATAGGCCTCCTTGGTGCGGCGGCGCAGCAGGTTGCGCCGGTTGGCGCGCTTGTGGAACTTCTTCGGCACCGTGAAGAGCACCTCGACCGATGGCTCGGTGTCCGGTTCGGCATACCAGACGTAGCGGAAGGGGAAGACGAACCCGCTTTCGCCGCATTCGAACAGCCGCCGGACGGCTCCGAGCGAGCGGAGCCGTTCCGAACGGGGTAACGAGCGGTCGTCTGGCATGGCGTCGGCGTTATTTGCGGGGTTCGGAGGTGCCCGGACGGCGCACGCGGCTCTTCTTGGCCAGTTTGTTCTGCTGGTTGCGGATGAACTCCTCCTTGCGGGTGTCGGTCACCACCGATACGGGTTCGATCTCTTCGCCCGCCTCGACCTTGCGCAGGTAGATGTCCACGGCCTTGGCCATCGACGGGGCTTCGGGCGTCGGGGCGTTTGCCAGCACGGTGATGCCGGCATCGACGGCGGCGCGGAGCGTCCCTTCGCCGAAGACCGCCACGGGGGGCAGGTTCTCGGTTCCGAACTTCTCGACGAGGGCCTTGACGTCCGACGGCGAGTAGAGCGCCAGCAGTCCGTAGTTTTCCAGGTGCATGTCGTCGAGATCGGCGGCTACGGTCCGGGCCAGGATTACCGGATCGACCGGCAGTTTGAGTTTGGCGAGCGTCTCCGGCAACTCGGGCTTGTGGGGCTCGCTCAGGGCGAGGAGGAACTTCTCGTCCTTATGTTTGATGATCAGCTCGACGAGGGAGGTGAACGACCCGTCGGCGAACGAGATCTTGCGTTTGCGGTAGACGATGTACTTCTGCAGGTAGAGGGCTACGGCCTCGGTCTGGCAGATGTATTTCATGGTTTCCGGAACGGTGATGCGCGCCTCCTCGCAGATGTGGAAGAAACTGTCCACAGTGGTTCGCGACGTGAAGATGACGGCCGTATGCGTAAGGATTTCGACCCGCTGTGCGCGGAACTCCTTCAGCGAGACGCCGACAACGCGGATAAAGGGCTTGTAGGCGATCTCTACCTCATACTTCTGGGACAACTCGTAGAACGGGGATTTTTCGATGATTGCAGGCCTCGGCTGCGAAACCAATACGCTTTTTACTTTCAATTGCGGAAATGTTTAGTTTGTAGCTTTCGGGGTGTCTATCTCGCCACCAGCAGCCATACGAGGCTGATCGGGAAGATTTCCACGGCGCAAAGGTACAAAATCCAATGCAAAATTGAAATTTTTTTGGAAATAAAGAGATGCAGCGTCTCTCTGAGGTATAAGATGACCGTAATGGCTAATTCGATGGCAATGACGCAGAACCACACGTCGCCCGATCCGCGGGGACAGAGCGCGAAGAGCAGCAGGGCGGGAGATGTGACGATGATCCCCAGGACGAAGTAGGTGCGGCGCAGAAGCCCCAGTTGCGAGACGAACGGTTGCGATGCGGTGACTGCCCCGACCAGCTGCAGAAATCCCCTTTGGAGAGCGGCGATGGCTGCGCAGGCGAGCGTTGCGATCAGGCTCAGGGCCAGCACGGCCCCGTGTGACAGGGCTTCGGAGAGGGCCGGGGGCATGATCGAGTCGCCGTATTTGACGGCGATGATGCCCAAAAAGAGCATGCCGATGGCCGTCGCCAGGTTCAGGAACCGGGTGAATCCGCTGCTGCCCGGATCCTCCGAGAGGCGGACTCCGCCGGCCCGCTCGCGGGAGACGTGGCCGAGGAGCGTGCGGATGTCGCCGATGTTGCGGTAGAGCAGCGTGGCATAGGTCCCTGCGAGCAGCAGGACGAAGCCCTGGAACACGGCGTTGTCGGTGAGCGACTGCCCGACGGCCTGCGGCAGCGGCCGGGGCGGTACGAGCACCGACTCCCGGCCGAATACGGCCTCTGCGGTCGTATCGCGCCAGATGACGGCCTGCTGCTCCGCAGGCAGCGAGTCGGCCGTACCGTAGCGGTCGTAGGGCCATGCTGCCAGCGAATCGGCCGTGCGGGCTGCCAGACTGTCCGCGGCGAGCGAGTCGGCCGGCGACAGGGGCGCCTGCAACGAGTCGCCTCCCTGCTGCGCGGTCGTGCCGGTCTGTTGCAGAACGGCCGCCCCGCTCTTTTGCAGCGTTGCCGCCCCGGCCGTTGTATCGGCATGGCTGCTCCGGCCGGCATCTGCGGGGATGTCGGCCGAAAAGGACGCTCCGGGATCGCCGCTCCGGTATGTCGCTTCCTGCTGCATTATGCGTAGATGCGTTTGAGGGTGATGCGGATGGTCGTGCCCTTGCCGATTTCGGATTCGGTTACGGCGATCTTACCCTGGTGGTACTCCTCGACGATCCGCCGCGAAAGCGACAACCCGAGGCCCCAGCCGCGGGTCTTGGTCGTGAAGCCCGGCTCGAAGATGCGTTTCCAGTTGCTCTTGGGGATTCCCTTGCCCGTATCCTTGACGTCGATCATCACGTGCTGTTCGTCCGACGAGATGCGGACATCGATCGCTCCGTGACCCTGCAGGGCGTCGAGCGAGTTCTTCATCAGGTTCTCCACCACCCATTCGAACAGCGCGGCGTTGATGTTCGCCTGCACCGGAGCGATGGCCAGTCCGTTGTAGTCGAGCGTGACGTTGCGCGGTATCCGCTTGCGGAAGTACATGACCGATTCGCCCACCACCTCGTTGATGTTGGCCGGGGTGAGCGGGGTCTCGGAGCCGATCTTCGAGAAGCGGTCCACGATCTTCATCAGGTGGGTGAGGTCCTTCTGCATCTCCTCGACGGCCGACTGGTCCACGGGCTGCGAGCGCAGGTATTCGATCCATCCGAGCAGCGACGAGGTGGGGGTCCCGAGCTGGTGTGCGGTCTCTTTGGCCAGACCGATCCACACGCGGTTCTGCTCGTCGTGCTTCGACGAACGGAAAGCGATGAATCCCAGCGATATGAACGCCGCAAAGACCAGAATCTGGATGTAGGGGAAGTAGTAGAGCGACTTGAGCAGGGCCGACCTGCCGTAGAAGATGATGTGGTAGTGTTTGGCCGACCAGAGGATCTTCACCGGGATCGGGGTGTTCTCCTCGGTGAGCTTGTCGATCTCGCGCCGCAGTTTCCCCGGGTGGTTGATGATCTCGTCGGGAATCAGGTGCGAATGGAGCACCTTGAGGTTCTCGTCGGTGATGATGAAGGGGATGTTGTTGCCCGTGGACATGATGTCCGAGACGAGCGGGTCCTGCATCGGGGCACCGCCCAGCACGTCGCGGTTGATGCGCTCCATGGCGTGGGCCCAGAGCACGACGTCGTGCTGCTCCTTCTCCTTGAGCCTCCGGGCCATGTTGTTGGTGTAGAGGAGCGAGACGGCGCCCAGCGAGATGCCGACGATGATGATGACCAGTCGGTTCCGGAACGAGAATATGGTGTGGGCGAGTTTCATGTCGTTCTGCTGTTATCTCCGTTCCGCGCAGTGTTCCGGTGCGTACGTCCGGAATGCGTCGCGGAGCGCGGGGTCAATATTTTTCGAATGCGATCCACTCGTCGCGGTCGCCCTTTTCCGGGCGCGTGTAGCGGTAGGTTTCACCGCATCCGTTGATCTCGGCCGTGTCGCCGTCGAAGCGGATGAACGACCAGTAGATGCCTTCCCGGTCGAAGACGCATTGGTCGGGGCTGAATTTCGTGTTGTCGATGGTCAGCGGTTCTGCGCTCACGCTGCGGTTGTCGCCTTCCATGAATGCCGTGTGTCCTCTCCCGTTGTGCATCAGGCGGATGTTCTGCGCAAAAAGCCCTCCGCGATCGTTGAACCGCAGTCGCGCCGCCCGACAGTAGATCATTCCGGGCAGGATGTAGAAACAGTAGCTGTGGCGGTTCGTATTGGCTTCGAAGGCAGCCTGTCCCGACTCCACCTGACAGCGCACGCCCAACTGCCATTGCTGTATGCAGCTGCCGATCTCGAGCGGCGAAGCGTGCGGCATCTCGTATGGTGGGACGACCGCAAAGCGTTCGATGCGCGTCAGCGTGTGTGCCCTTCCTCCGATCGTGATGTGGAGCGTCCCGTCGGATTGCAGCGATCCGGCATCGGCCGGTACCGAGTCCGTTGGCGCGAGAACCTCGCTTAAGAGCACCGAGTCGGGGCTGAATACGGTGCGTCCCAGACGGATGGCCCCTGTGCCGTTGAGACGGTGCAGTTCGGACGTGATGAGCGAACTGTCGCGCTCGAAGAGCAATGCATACCGTTCGGTGCGCACTACCTCGCATGTGGCGTCGGCCCATACGCCGACGGGAGATCCGGTCGGCGCTGCCTCCCTGTTGCAGGCCGTACCCGCAAAGGCGAGGAGCAGGGCGAAGAAGAGTCTTTTGCTTGTCATGAATGGTGCTTGTGTTTTTGGGGCGTCTGTGGCTCCGGGTTTGTTCTTGCCGGCCGCTATTTTCTCCGGGTATCCTGCTCTGTGGTGATGCGGCGGTATTCGTCCGGGTGTTCGAGCACCTCGACGGCCCGGGCAACCCCCTTGTCGTCGGCCATGGCGTGTTCGATGACGCCGGCCGTGTAGGCGTGGCGCAGGATGATGTCGTTGTTGATCGCCTCGATCACCTGTTCGCGGTAGGTCTCGAGGTTGGTGGCCGTGTCGTCCTTGAGTTCCGATTCCACGCGCTCGAACTGCTCCTTGAGCTCGGCGAAGCGGTCGTCTTCGGCTGCCTTCTTGAGGGCCTTGAGTGCCCGGCGCGTATCCGACTCGTAGGGCACCTCCTTGTCCTGCATGAAGGCGGCGAAGTCGGCATAGTCGGCATCGGTGATCGAGAAGGTGCGGATGTCGATCTGCTGTCCCGGGTTGCGGCGCGTGTACTCGTCGCCGAAATCCTCGATGAATCCCAGGGCGTAGAGCGTTGCGGCGAAGCGCGAGATGTATTCGGGCTCCACGTCGATGTCGGGCATGATGCCGCCGCCGTCGTAGACCTTGCGGCCCGCACGGGTCTCGAACTCCGAGATCAGCGAGTCGGGAACCGTGCGTACGGAGCCCTCCTGCGAGTGGGAGTAGTCGATGGCCTGGATGCAGCGTCCCGAGGGAATGTAGTATTTGGCCGTCGTGAGCTTGAGCATCGTGTTGTATCCCAGCGGGCGGGTCGCCTGCACCAGCCCTTTCCCGAAACTGCGCTGGCCGATGAGAGCGGCGCGGTCGAGGTCCTGGAGCGCACCGGCGACGATTTCCGACGACGAGGCCGTGCTGCCGTCCACCAGCACGGCGAGCGGGAGGTCCGGAAGGATCGGCTCGGCTTCGGTGCGGTAGTCGCGTTGTTCGTTGCGGCCGCGGGTCGTTACGACCACCGTGCCGCGCGGCACGAAGAGCGAGAGGATCTTCACGGCCTCCTGCATGATGCCGCCTCCGTTCGAGCGGTAGTCGAGCACCAGTCCCTTCAGTTCACCCTCGGCGCGGAGTCGGTCGATCGCGGCGCGCATCTCCTCGTAACACCCTTCCGTAAAGTCGCTGTGGCGGATGTATCCGATTCCCTCCTTCACCCAGCCGGCGTAGGGTACGCCCGGGATCGAGATCCGCTCGCGGCGGAGCGTGACGCTCTGCTGCGTGCTGTCGAGGTGCATGACCGTTATCTTCACCTTGCTGCCGGGTTCGCCCTTGAGCATTCCCGACACCTCCTCGGTCGTGAGCCCTTTGGCCGACTTGCCGTCGATCGAGAGGATCAGGTCTCCGATCTTCAGCCCGGCCCGGTCCGAAGGGGTCCCGGCATAGGGCTGCGAGATCTTCACCCAGTCGCCCTTTTTGCGGATCAGGGCGCCGACGCCCCCGTATTTGCCCGTCGTGAGCAGTTCGAAGTCCGAGAGCCCCTCCTCGGAGATGTACTCCGTGTAGGGGTCGAGGTCGCTGACCATGCCGGCGGCCGCCCCCTCCATCAGCCGGTCGGGGTCGATCGGATCGACGTATCCGAGCGCGAGTTCGCGCATCATGTTCACCGTGATCTCCATGTTGCGCCCCAGCCCGAAGTCGTCCTTGCGGGCATGGATCGAGCCCCCTGCGATGGCCAGCAGGGCGGTTGCGGCGATCAGAAAGCCGTATTTGCGTTTAGTTGTCATATTGTCTCATGCGTATGTACGAATCCAGCCGGTATTCGACCCGGGCCACACCGCGGCGGATGCCGTCGATGAGGATCCACTGGCCGTATTGCGAAACCTTGATCTCATCCTCTCCGAGCAGCAGGAGCTTGTAGAGCGGACTCTTTGCCCGGAAGAAGAGTGCCTCGTCGGCCTCGCGGACGAGATCGAACCCGGCCGAGCGGAAGGCGTTCAGAATCTGCTCGCGGTTCTGCTGCACGTCGCCCTCGACCTTGCGGACGATGAATCCGAATTTCGGGTAGAGGGCTGCCAGTACGACGATGACCGCCGGCAGCAGCATCCCGCGGGTCGTGTGGAACATGACGTAGAGGGTCTGCCGGATGTCCAGCGCCGACCCCATCATGCGGTTGAGTGCCATGATGCCCGCACATAGAACGCACAGGGCTACGAAATATTTCAGCGAACGGATCAAATAACGTTTCATGATATCGGATTTTTATTGGTTTTCCTGTTCCTGCGGCGTGGGGTTACGGCCGTACGCCGGCCTTGGCCAGCTTTCCGACCGCCTCGGCAACCTGCTGCATGAGCCACTTGGGCGTCGAGGTCGCCCCGCAAATGCCCACCGAGGCGACGCCTTCGAGCCATGCGGGATCGATTTCTGCGGCCTCCTCGATGTTATAGGTCCGGGGATTGGCCCGGCGGCACACTTCGAAGAGCACCTTGCCGTTCGACGACTTGCGGCCGCAGACGAAGATCACGGCATCGAACCGGCGGGCGAACCGGTCGAGATGCTCCTCGCGTCCGGATACCTGGCGGCAGATCGTGTCGTCGAGCCGTACCTGCGCGGGGTCGGTTGCGCGGCGTTTCATCTCCTCGCCGAGCTGCTCGAAGAGGGCGATGCTCTGCGTGGTCTGCGAGAGGAAGTGGATCGGTCGCGTGAAGTCGATGCGGTCGAGGTCCGCAGCCGTCTCGATGACGATCGTCGGGTCGGCGACCTGGCCCGTGAGCCCGACCACCTCGGCGTGCCCCCGCTTGCCGAGGATCACGACCTGACCGCCTACGGCGCGCATCCCGGCGTGGGCCTGCTTCACCCGCCGCTGGAGGCGGGCCACCACCGGGCAGGTGGCGTCGATGACCTCGATGCCCAGTTCGCGGGCCGTCGCATAGGTTGTCGGCGGCTCCCCGTGTGCGCGTATGAAGAGCCGGCAGCCGCCCAGACGGGGCATGTCGGCATGGCCGACGGTCCGCAGCCCGAGTCCCTCGAGGCGCTGCACCTCGATCCGGTTGTGTACGATATCCCCGAGCGAGTAGACCGTACCGCCTTCGGCGAGGGCCCGCTCGGCCTCCGAAATCGCCCGGACTACGCCGAAGCAGAATCCCGATTTGTCGTCGATCTCTATCTGCATCCTGGTCGTTCTCTTGTCCGCTTCCGCCGGCCGGCGTTCCGCGGCGTGCGGCATCTGCGGCCGCGCGGGCGTTCTCCCCGGACGGGAGGGCGGGTCGTTCTTTCAGTTTTTCAATCCTTCGAACCGCTCCATGAACCACGCCATCTGCTCCTCGACGGTCATGTGGCTGTTGTCCAGCTCCACGGCGTCAGGGGCCTGCCGCAACGGGGAGATCGCGCGGGACATGTCGGCCTTGTCGCGTTCGCGGACGTTGCGCTCGATCTCCTCGAGCGATACCGCGTCGCCCTTGGCCTTCAGTTCGTCGTAGCGGCGGCGCGCCCGTACGGCGGGATCGGCCGTCATGAATATCTTCAGTTCGGCATCGGGAAATACCACCGTGCCGATGTCTCGTCCGTCCATCACCACGCCGCGGCGGCGTCCCATCTCCTGCTGCATGGCCACGAGTTTCTGCCGGACCTCCGGAATGGCGCTCACGCGGCTTACGCAGTTCGACACCTCGATCGTGCGGATCTTGCCTTCGGCCAGGTCGCCGTTCACATAGATGTCGCTGGCCCCGCGCTGGGGGTTGAAGCGGAAGGTGATCGAGATCTGCCCGAGCAGACGGACCACCGCCTCCTCATCGACGATGCCCGAACGGATGGCTCCGTGTTCGAGGGCGTAGAGCGTCACGGCGCGGTACATGGCGCCCGTGTCGATGAAGATATAGCCCAGGCGGGCCGCGATGGCTTTGGCGAAGGTGCTTTTTCCGCACGACGAAAAGCCGTCGACGGCAATGATGATCCTGTGTTTAGTGTCCGACATTGGGGAATATATCAAAGAAGGTCGATAATATGGTGTAAATGCCTAATATGCCGATGATGAGTCCCGCGACGTGGTTGATCGTGAGCATGTGCCGCGGACGGAAGCGGCGGCGGAAGAGGTTGATGACGAAGGCCAGCAGGGTCCACCACGCCACCGCGCCGCCGAAGAACCCGGCGATGACGAACAGCGAGCGCATGAAGCCCCCGAAGGTGTGGTCGGCCATGTCGCCGCCCGAAATCTTGAAC
>ERZ1027076.1021-NODE-1021-length-9653-cov-15.393519_pt1 | contig 9653 bp, 5 predicted proteins | sample MGYA00519416_ERZ1027076 | MGnify/ENA primary metagenome ERZ1027076 (study PRJEB26926, sample SAMN06164525) | human gut metagenome | biome: ENVO:00009003; feature: ENVO:2100002; material: ENVO:00002003 | host: Homo sapiens | place: USA | collected 2012 ... | reverse complement strand
ATTGTCCCACCTGGGTGGAACTGCCATTTCACAAAGGTGGAACTACGCTCTCACCTGGGTGAAATGCCCATTTCACCCAGGTGGGATTTCTATATATGCTGCATGGAAACATGAATGGCAAAGATTCTTTGGGGAATGATCCTTCACATAGTCTGCCTCTATGGTAAATGTAATCATAGAATCTTTCTTCTTTATTATTTCTCTGAATTTTTCTTTAAAATAGATATAATAATCGGTTTTGACCGTTTTCTGACTCCTTCCTGCCGAATTATTATCCCGTGTTATTACAGAAATCAGTTACTTTTGCAATGTTATCAATAGAATTGCTATGAGGAACTTATTTCTACTAATCGCATTATGCTGTGTGGCTTTTTCTGTTTGTGCCCAACGTCTGGTTGAAGTGGGGAAAGGCTTTAGCAGTACTTCGGTAAATACTACTGTATTCCGTAATAACTCCATTGTGACGCATGGAAACACACAATACATTTCTTATTATGACGCTGAAGGATGGCTGATGTTAGGCAAACGCCGTCTGGGCACTGGGGAATGGATTTTGCACCGTACCCAATACAAAGGACATGTAAAAGATGCACATAACATTATCAGTATGATGGTGGACGGCGACGGCTATCTTCATCTTTCTTTTGACCACCACGGACATAAACTGAACTATTGCCGCAGCATTGCCCCCGATACACTTGTTTTGGGAGATAAAGAGCCGATGATAGGCAACGAAGAAGAGGATGTGACCTATCCTGAATTTCATTTGTTGGCTGATGGCGGTTTGCTTTTTGTATATCGCTCGGGCGCTTCCGGAAGAGGAAATATGGTAATGAACCGATATGATGTGAAATCCCGTAAGTGGGAGCGTGTGCAGGATGTCCTTGTAGATGGAGAAAACAAGCGGAATGCCTATTGGCAGTTGTATGTGGACCAATCAGGAACCATCCATCTTTCCTGGGTGTGGCGTGAAACCTGGCATGTGGAAACCAACCATGACTTATGCTACGCCCGTTCTTTTGACGGAGGTAGAACCTGGTATAAGACCAACGGACAGAAGTATGAGCTTCCTATCCGCCTGGGCAATGCCGAATATGCCTGCCGTATTCCTCAGAATGCCGAACTGATAAACCAGACCAGTATGAGTACGGATGCCGGAGGTCATCCGTACATCGCTACCTACTGGCGCAATCCCGATAGTGATGTTCCCCAATACCGTATTGTTTGGCATGATGGCGTGAACTGGCACAACCGACAGGTTTCCGAACGCAAGACCCCTTTCTCGCTCAAAGGGGGAGGAACCAAGATGATTCCCATGTCCCGTCCCCGGATGGTGGTGGACAATGGAGAAGTGTACTATCTGTTCCGTGACCAGGAGCGTGGAAGCAAAGTTTCCATGTACTATACCAAAGACATACAGTTTGGTGAATGGCACGTGAAAGACCTGACGGATTTTGCCGTAAATGCGTGGGAACCCAGTCATGACACGGAGTTATGGAAAATGAAGAAGCAACTTCATATTTATGTACAGGATACCCGACAGGGAGATGGCGAGAAGCAGGTGGAAACAGAACCGCAAATGGTTTATGTGCTGGAATTGTAAATAATGTGCTGATTTGCCAATGACCATGCGGCATATAGCGCAAGCACATTAACACATTAGTAAATTGGCAAATTGATAAATTATTAATATGATGAACAAATTATTGAAACAAACCCTTGTTTGTGCAGGTACCTTGCTGCTTTCCATGCAGGTTGCCGCCAAACCTTCTTCCGAAGCCAAGGAAGTACGGGGGATTATAGACAAGGTAAACACTTATTGGCAAACGCATAACAAGCCCGAAGTCCGTTCGTTTTGGGACAATGCCGCTTACCACACCGGAAACATGGAGGCATACTTTCTGACCGGTAATGAAAACTACCGTGCATATTCTGAAGCCTGGGCTATACACAATGAATGGAAGGGAGCCAAGGAAAAGGATAAGTCTAAATGGAAATACTCTTACGGTGAGAGTGATGAATATGTATTGTTCGGAGATTATCAGGTTTGTTTTCAGACATATATCGACCTTTATACTATTCTTCCGGACAACTATAAGATAGCCCGTGCCCGCGAAGTGATGGAGTATGAGATGAGTACACCCAATCATGATTACTGGTGGTGGAGCGACGGTCTGTATATGGTAATGCCTGTCATGACCAAACTGTATAAGGTGACGGGTAATCATCTCTATTTGGATAAATTGTATGAATATATTGTATATTCGGACAGTATCATGCTCGACCGGGAAACCGGCCTGTATTATCGGGATGCCAAATATGTTTATCCTAAACACAAGACTTCCAGCGGAAAGAAGGACTTTTGGGCACGTGGTGACGGATGGGTGCTTGCCGGACTGGCGAAGGTGCTGAAAGATCTTCCCGCTGATTACGAGCATCGTTCTTTTTTCGTAAACAAGTATGTGAAACTGGCCGAAGCAGTCGCAGCCATCCAGCAACCGGAAGGCTATTGGACCCGTAGCATGATGGATCCCACTCATGCTCCCGGACCGGAAACCAGCGGAACGGCTTTCTTTACTTACGGTTTCCTTTGGGGAATCAATAATGGCTATCTGGATGAGGCAGTGTATAAACCGGTGATAGATAAAGCATGGAACTATTTGGCAAAGACTGCTTTGCAGAAGAATGGTAAGATTGGTTACGTACAGCCGATTGGTGAGAAGGCCATTCCGGGACAAGTAGTCGATGCTGATTCTGAAGCTAATTTCGGGGTAGGTGCTTTTCTGTTGGCTGCTTGTGAATATGTCCGTTATCTGGAAGCTCCTGAAAATCAGGATCGCGCCTACTGGTGCAATCTGCTTTATAAGATGGCAGCTCCCGTACTGAGCAATATGGCGGAAGGTAATCTGAAAAAGAATATGCTGGTAGAGGTGAGCCCTAATTGGGATGGACGTAACAAAGGGGTGACTTATATGGAAACCTTCGGACGCCTTATGGCAGGTGTCGCTCCCTGGTTGACACTTCCCGATGATGATACGGAAGAAGGACAGATGCGTAAGCAACTCCGTGAATGGGCATTGAAAAGCTATGCCAATGCGGTGGACCCTGCCAATCCCGACTATCTGTTGTGGAGAGGACACGGACAGGCCTTGGTGGATGCGGCATACGTGGCCGAAAGTTTTCTGCGTGCTTACGACCAGCTTTGGATGCCTTTGGATGATACAACCAAGAAACGTTATTTTGAAGAATTTACCCAGTTGCGCCGTGTGGACCCGCCTTACACCAACTGGCTGCTGTTTTCTTCTACCATCGAGAGTTTCCTGGCAAAGGCAGGAGCGGAATGTGACGAATATCGTATCAATTCGGCTATCCGCAAGGTGGAGGAATGGTACACGGGAGATGGCTGGTATGCGGACGGCCCTTCTTTCGCTTTCGACTATTATAGCAGTTATGTCTTCCATCCCATGTATCTGGAAACGTTGCAGGGCATGAAGGATGCAGGGAAATACACTCGTATTCATTATAAAAAATATTATGACCGCGCCTTGAAACGTGCCAGGAAATTCAGCCTTGTACTGGAACGCTTGATTTCTCCTGAGGGTACTTTCCCGGTATTCGGCCGTTCCATTCCTTACCGTTTGGCCACTATGCAACCCTTGGCGCTGATGGCTTGGTATCAGCAGTTGCCCGAAGGGGTGAGCAACGGACAGGCGCGTGCCGCACTGACTTCTGTGATGCACCGGATGTATGACAACACCGAGAACTTCAATGAGGCGGGCTTCCTGACCATCGGTTTTGCAGGCCGTCAGCCCAATGTGGCGGATTGGTACACCAATAACGGCAGTCTTTATATGACATCATTGGCGTTCCTTCCGCTGGGGCTTCCTGCCGCACATCCGTTCTGGACAGATGCCGCACAACCTTGCACACAAGCCAAGGCATGGGGCGGACAGCCTTTCCCGAAAGACCATCACTGGAGTGATGATATACGCACTTGGGATTTATTCTGATTGCTTTTAAATCCGAACGCCGCAGATGATACGAAGTTGTTTTTATACTTATCCGTATCATCTGCGTTGTTCGTGTTTAAAAAATAAAAGCTTTGTGTCATCTGTATCTGAAAATGGCAAAAAGATAGTAGCTTTGCATCCATGAAAACAAAACTTCTCCCTATTCTGAGATATATAGTACTTGCATTGCTTCTTCTGTGCATTGTACTTTGCCGTTTTTTTCCCGTCATGGCCGAAGGGTATGCCCGTCATATCTATCCGTGGCTGTCGGCGGCGTTGTCCGCTATAGCTTCTGTTTTCCCTTTTTCTTTAGAGGAGGTGCTAGTGGTCGTAATCATTTTATGGATGATTATTTATCCTTTTCTTAAACGCTGGAAGAAGAAAAGCTGGAGATTTATTGTGGGCAGGGAAGTGGAGTTGCTGGCATGGGTCTATATCTGGTTTTATCTGGGATGGGGCTTGAATTATTTCCGTTACGATATTTACCGGCGGATGGAGGTGGAGCCTGCCGGTTACGATGAACAGGCATTCCATCGTTTCCTTGTTTCCTATACAGATAGTCTGAATCAGTCCTATACGGCTGAGGTGAAAACGGACCCTGAAAGGATGCGGCAGGAGATCAAGGAGATTTACCGGCAGGTTCCGTCTATGTATGGTTTGGCTCTTCCCCGGGATTATCAGCATCCCAAGCAGGTGTGGTTCAATCCGCTTTATTCGGGTGTGGGGGTATTGGGATATATGGGACCTTTTTTTGCGGAGTCGCAATTGAATGAAGAATTGCTTCCTGTACAATTGCCATTTACGTATGCCCATGAACTGTCTCACCTGTTGGGGGTAAGTAATGAGGCGGAAGCGAATTATTGGGCTTACAGGGTTTGTCGCTCTTCAAAGCGGCCGTCGGTGCGTTATAGTGCCTATTTCGGTCTGTTGCCCTATGTGCTGGTCAATGCATCTTCTGTGTTGACGGAAGAGGAATTTCGTGAATGGATTAAGACGATCCGTCCCGAAGTGGTGAAGGATTATGAATATAAACGTATGTATTGGAATGAGCGTTATAGTACCCTGTTGGGTGAAGTGCAGAATAAAATTTATAACCTGTTTTTAAAGGGTAACAACATTCCTTCCGGTAGAAAGAATTATGCGGAAGTGATCGGGATACTGCTTTCTTTGGAAGAAAAATAGAAACAGAATGTTCAGGCTGGACTTGAATTCGATTGTGACAGTTATAACTTGATCCAAGAGTTCTACAACAAACGAGCTTTATATTGTTGCTCCACTGCTACCACTTTTTATCGGCATTTCAGCAGGAAGGGTGGTAGCAGTGGCAGCAGAAATATAAAACTCTAAAGAAGAACTGCTCAGGATGATACCAAGCAGTGATCAGAATCCGCCAGGGAGTCTACTGTTTCTGTTTCACATAATCCGAAGGCGACATTCCGTATTGGTCCTTGAAACATTGGCGGAAATAGGCCACACTGCTGAATCCTATCATATAGGCTATTTCTGAAATAGTATATTGTCCGGACATCAGCAGTTCCACTCCCTTGTGCATTTTTACCTTACGGATAAATTCGTTGGCGGACATATCTGTCAGTCCTTTTATCTTGCGGTAAAGGGTGGAGTGACTCATGCACATCTTGTCGGCAATGAAAGCGATATCCATCTTTTCCATTTCCAGATTCTCTTCGATTATTTGCGTGATTTTCTGCAAGAATTCATTATCCAGTTTGTTTAACGAACTCACGGCACTTTCCTGTTTGGGCTGCGTATCGGCCAGTGCCAGCAAAGAGGCTATTTTCTTACGGGTTTCCAACAGATTGTTGATGCGACTGTGCAACAGCTTGGCACTGAACGGTTTGGTAAGATAGGAATCTGCTCCGGATGCATATCCTTCTTCCTTGTCTTGTAAAGAATCTTTAGCCGTCAGTAAGATAACAGGGATATGGCTGGTGCGCATATCCTCTTTTATTCGCTTGCAAAGTTCGATACCGTCCATGACCGGCATCATGATATCACTGACAATGATGTTGGGAATTCGTGCCTGTGCCAGTTCCCAGCCTTCTTTGCCATCCTTGGCAGTGATTACTTCATAGATATCTGTAAAAGAGCTCCGGATGTATTCCCGTATGTCGGCATTGTCCTCTACCACCAGTACAATGGGATGATTTTCGGTTGGTGTATCGGTAATGGTGGTTTCCTCTGCATCCATCGGCTTCTTTTCCATATCATGTTGGGCATGGATAGCGTTGGGATACGTATTCTCGGTGAGCAGGCGCAGCGTGAATGTGGTTCCCGTATCCACTGCGCTTTCTACTTTCAGGATTCCTTCGTGCAATTCGCTCAAACCTTTGACCAGAGCGAGCCCGATTCCCGAACCCGATGCCTGATATTTGCTTTTTGCCTGATAATAGCGATCGAAAATATGTGGTAACGCTTCGGCGTCAATGCCATGACCGGTATCACTGACACTGATTTCCGTGTATTTTATCTGGTTCTCTTCTACTGAACGGAGTGATAAGGTGATATCTCCCTCGGAAGTATATTTGGCAGCATTGCTCATCAGGTTGTCCAGTATGATGGTGATCATGTCCGCGTCATAGAAGATTTCCGTATCTTCTGTTTCGATATGAATATGATAATTTACTTTGTTATTGGGATTCAACTCTTTGTAACGTAATCCCACTTCCTGTACCAATTGTCCCAGATCTCCCTTGGCTACAGATAATTTACGGTTCTGGGTCTCGGTCTTGCGGAATTCCAGTATGCGGTTTATCAGATTCAGCAGACGGGTGGCGCTATCATGAATGATGCTGATTTTGTTGGCGTGTTTGGGAGATAAGGTGGCATCACTCAACAGGTCTTCCAATGGACCTAGAATCAGCGTGAGCGGAGTACGCAGTTCATGGGTGATGTTGGTGTAGAAGCGCAGGCGTTCTTCATTCAGTTCTTGTTTGTTCAGACTTTGCTTGCGCTCCACTTCCAGTGAACTCTCTAAGTCCAGTTTACGTTTATAAAAACGGAGCAATGCATATAATGCGAAGATAAACAATATGACATAGCTCAATTTGGCATACCAGGTAAGCCAAAGGGGAGGAGCAATTACCACTGTCAGTTGTGCTGCATTCTCGTTCCATTCCTGATTGCGAAATCGGGTTTTCACTTTAAACACATAGTTGCCGTGCGGTATGTTACGGAAGGTGACCTGATTATCTCCTTGGGTGCTGTACCATGCATTCTCAAGTCCTTCCAGCATATATGAAAATTCTACTTGTGAACTTTGTGTATAATCCAACACATTGAAAGATATGTTGAAAGTGTTTTGATTATAAGGTAGCTCAACAATTCTGTTACTGATTGGAACCGGTAACCGGGTATCCCTGCTTTCTGTCTGTTTATTATAGATAAAGAATTGGGTGATGGTAACAGGGGAAACTTCGCGTGGTGATGATAGTTCACGCGGATTGAAATAACATGCCCCGTTTTGGGAGCCGAAAAACAGAGTACCGTCTGGAGTGATGCAAGTGGAACCATCCATGAAATCACCCATAGGTATACCGTCATGATAATTATAATTGTAGAATCTTTTGTTTTTTTCATCTAGACGAGAAATGCCACCATTGGTGCTTATCCATATATAGCCGTCATGGTCTTCCTGTATGGCACGTACCTGTGTGTTTTCCAAACCTTCCTTTGCACCGAATGACACAAAGATATTAGGTTGACTTACATCTTTAAAAATAATAATACCTTCCCGGGTGGCAACAAGAATGCGTTTGCGAGAATCTTCCATCATATAATTCACGGCATTGGATGGAAATGAATGGTCTGTTGTGAAATTATAAAGCTTTTTATCATCTTCATCAAACACCACTACTCCTTTGCCGAATGTTCCTACCCATAATTTTCCGTTTTTGTCCCGTATGATACCGTGTACCATAATATCGGGTAACTGGGCGTTTAATTCTTTCTCGTACGACAATTGGTTATTAAAATAAGAATAAATTCCCGTTTGGGTACCTATCCATATCTTGCCGTTTATATCCTCACTGAAGGAGCAGATATCGAGGAACTCCGAGCCTTTATCTCCTATCCGGGTGATACGTCCGTCTTTGGGAGTATAAAGCAATATGCCATTTTTATAAGTGCCTAGCCACAGTCGTTCTTGTTTGTCTTGGTAAATCACATTGATATGTGTTTGTGGGTGCAGCCGGCATTCGTGTAAAGAGAAGTTTTTGGTTTTCTTTCCTTTTTCATAAATTCCTAATTCACCTTCTCCTCCCAGCCATATTTGGTGATTATCTGCCCATAATCCCCATACTTGTTTATTATTGATCTTACCTTGTTTTTCAATGGTATAGGCAATGGTGTTGAATAATGGCTGTGCATAACTGATAAAATCCACTCCACCGCGGTAGTTGCCAATCCAAATATTTCCGAATGAATCTTGTATGATGCTTCGTGCATTGGGTCCGGATAATCCATGGTTGTCATTTGTTACCGTAATATTGGAGAATGTAATCTTTTCTGGAGATATAAATGTATTTTCCCTGAGATTGAGAATACTCACTCCTCCCATGTTGGTACATATCCATAGAGTGCCGTCTTTCATTTGTTTGATATCAAGAATCTGATCTGACAATAATGAGTTTTCATTTCCTTCTATGTGTTTGAATGTGATGAATTTTTCGCTTTGCGGATTGAAAAGTGCCAGACCGTTGTTGGTGCCTACCCATACGTTCTTATTCTTGTCTATGCATAGAGCGCGTACTTCATTATCGGGAATGCTATAAGGATTATTGGGATCATGCTGATAATTTTTTGCAGTACGGTCTTTAAGGGATACAATGCTTAATCCTCTGAGATGATGGCCAATGTACAAATTGCCGTTACCGTCTTCTTTTGATACCCAGTTATTACCCTCCAGACCTTTTACATTCTTAGAAGAATAGGGGGTAAACAATTTGGTTTTCCGATCATAGTAATCAACTCCGAAATGATAATGTGTGATCCATAAGCCGCTGTCGGCAGCAACAGATAAGTCTGTGATATCATTACTGAGCATATAATTGCCCGTGGCAGGAATGCGTGATATGGTTTCTGTTTCATAATCAAAATAACAAAGTCCATCTCGTTGTGTGCCTATCCAGACTTTGTTTTCATAGGGGTCTGCAAGTACGACATTCAGTTCGTTACCACTCAATCCTGAATTATTCTTGGTATAGATGTTGAATTGACGTCCATCAAACCTGTTAAGACCAGATTCGGTTGCTATCCATAAGTAACCCTTTTTATCTTGAGTAACACTGACTACATAATTGCTGGACATACCGTCTTCCACTCCCAGGCGTTTGATAACATAAGGTTGTGCAGATGCATGGAACAGATAAATAAAACTTAATAATAATGAGATTGAAAATGAATATGTGTGTTTCATATAAAGGTACTTTTATGAGTACAAATATATAGTATTTTCTAAAATATTTCTGTTAATGTACATGACATATTCAGCATACGACAACTAAAAACTCGTTATGAACGATTTTTATATCCTTCTTGCTCAGTTTTTCTCTACTTGTCTTTTACAATATTTTTATATTTGTCTCGGGAAAATAAAACAGCTGTCTCTTATACACATCTGACGCT
>ERZ1027076.991-NODE-991-length-9884-cov-9.676976_pt1 | contig 9884 bp, 5 predicted proteins | sample MGYA00519416_ERZ1027076 | MGnify/ENA primary metagenome ERZ1027076 (study PRJEB26926, sample SAMN06164525) | human gut metagenome | biome: ENVO:00009003; feature: ENVO:2100002; material: ENVO:00002003 | host: Homo sapiens | place: USA | collected 2012 ... | reverse complement strand
TCGTCTGCGGTCAATCAAACCTACCCTTACGGACAGGTGGGTGCCCTGTCTCCGGGTTCGCGCTTCCTCATCGAGCCTTCATGGTCGCCCCATGACGGGGAGGTCTGCAATCCACCGGGGAACTCCAAGCTCCCGTTGAATGATTAGTAGGATCATATAAACCGCAACAAATCGAGCCGGGCAGGAAGTTTTGCCGGGTAATTTGTCTGGAATTATTCTTCGATGTCGTACTCGTCGCTCAGGCGCTCTTCAAACAGCTTGCCCAGCTCCAGCAGCAGCTCGTCGTCGTCCACAACATCCAGATATTCGCCTTCATCATCCTCGCCAACGCTCAGAATGACCAGCTGAGCATTCTCAGCCTCTTCCTCGGTCTCGGCGTATTCCACAGCAGCCAGATAATGCACACCCTTGTGGTCCAGCGCATCGATCACCTCAAATGTGATCTCGTTGCCGTCCTCATCCTCCAGGGTCATCAGGTCGGGCTGATCTTCTTCGGTATTAGGGTTCTTGATTTCGTCAGACATAGATATTGTCTCCTGTATCGTGTCATAAAACGGGCTGTTTGTGTGCCGCCCGCTTGGCCTGCATATAGTGTAGCGTTTTTTTGCCTGCTCGTCAAGATGCTTTTTCGCACAGAAATTGTGCAGCAAATTTTCACGCATTTGCTCTCGCACTCTGCGGCAGAATATGATATACTATCCTCTGAATCTTCTGTGCACGGTGTGCCGTGCAGGTTACTATAGAGTATGGAGCGTGGGCGGAAATGATGCATAAAAAAAGATGGGCGGCGTTTGTGCTGGCAGCGGCGCTGGTGCTGACGGGCTGCAGTGCCGGGAGCTTTCTGCACTTTGGCAAAGGCAGCGGCGGCAGTACAGTCCAGAAGATCGACCGCCCGGCAGTGGAATCGGCAGAGCTGCAGTTTGCCCACCCTGCGGCGGGGGACACCATTGCGGTGTTTGATACCTCGGCAGGCGTGTTCAAGGCGGTGCTTTTCCCGGACAAGGCCCCGCAGGCCTATGATAACTTTGCGGGCCTTGTGCAGGCAGGCTACTACAACGGCCTGACCTTCTCCCGCGTGGAGAGCGGCTTTGTGGTGGAAGCCGGGCAGGGGGCCGACGGCAGGGGCAGTACCATCTGGAACGGCAGCCGCTACCCGGCTGAGACCACCGACAGCCTGCACCATTATTCCGGTGCCCTGTGTATGGGCACCGATGCTTCCGGCGAGTGCGCCAGCGTTTTTTACGTGATGCAGACGCTGCCGGGAGAGCAGTCTGTGACGCAGGAGCTTGTGGACCAGATGAACAGCGCGGGCTACCGCGCGGAGGTGGTTTCGGCCTATCAGACCGTCGGCGGCGCGCCTTATCTTGACTACACCGATACCGTGCTGGGGCAGGTGTACGAGGGTATGGACGTGGTGGATGCCATCGGCCAGACCGCCGTGGACGAAAACCAGAAGCCCCGTGAGGACATCACCATCAACAGCGTGAGCATCGAGACCTATCAGTGAATCAAAAGGCACCCGCAGCGTTCAAAACTGCGAGTGCCTTTTTTATAACTCCTTCAGTCGCCTGCGGCGACAGCTCCCTCAATGAGGGAGCCCTTGGCAGTGCGGCAAAGTTTTCCTTTTCGCCAGAGCCTCCCTCAATGAGAAAGACTTCCCCCGGCCGGGGGAAGATGTCACGCAAGTGACAAAAAGGGGAGCAGTGGCATCGCGCCAGCGATGACGGAAGGAGTTGAATCAAATCTCCCCCGGGTGCTCCTTCCGCCACGCCAGATAGTCATCCAGAATGACCGTGGCGCTCACAGAGTCCAGGATCTCCTTGCGCTTTGTGCCAAAGGTGCCGCTCTCGTCCAAAATGTCGGCGGCGGCGCAGGTGGTCTGCCGCTCGTCCCACATGCGCACCGGCAGGCCGCTCCAGATTTCGACCGTTTTTGCCAGCTTGCGGCTCTTGATGGCGCGTTCGCCCTCGGTACCATCCATGTTCAGCGGCAGGCCGATCACGATCAGCTCGGCTCCGATCTCCTTGGCCACTTCGCACACCCGTGCCGCCACCTTGTTGCGGGCTTTCAGGGTGATCTGCGGTGTGATGGCCGTTGTAAGGAACTCGGTGCGGTCACAGGTGGCAAGGCCGGTGCGGCTGTCGCCGTAGTCAACAGCTAAAATTTTCATACAGGCTTCCTCTCTTGTGTGGAAAAGTTTGTCGGTCCAAGTGTACCACAGCTGCAGGCTAAAAGGTAGAGAATCACACTTTTTTTGAGAGGATTTTCGTGTTACAATAAACACAGATCGTTTTTTTAGGAGGAAGTGCCCCATGCTCAAACTGGTTTTAGGCGGCTCCGGCAGCGGCAAAACGACGCTGCTCTATTCCCGCATCAAGGCCCGGGCCGAACAGGGCCGGCGCAGCATCCTTCTGGTGCCGGAACAGTTCACTTCCAGCACGGAGGGCCGCATCTACCGGGAACTGGGCGATGCTCTTTCCGGCATGGTGGAAAGCTTTTCCTTTACCAGTCTGGCCGAGCGCATCCTCTCTGCCGAGGGCGGCGCGGCGGTGCAGACCCTTTCGGACGCGGGCCGCGCCGTGCTGGTGCGCCGCGCGCTGGAAGAGCTGCAGGATCATGTGCATTACTACTACCGCCACCGCCGCAGTGCGGCCTTCTGCCAGATGGCGGCCCAGACCATCGACGAGCTGAAAAGTGCCGGCCTTTCCGGCGCACAGCTGGCAGAGCTTGCGCCGGACTGCGGGCCGGAAAGCGGCAAGCTGAGCGAGCTGGCACTGATTTTTCAGGGGTACGAAACGCTGCTGGCGGGCACCGGCATGGACCCCGCCGACCGGCTGGAGCTGGCGGCTGACCGGCTGGAAGCCGCTCTTGCCCGGGGCGAACTGCCGGACTTTCTGCGGGAGCGGGAAGTGTTCATTGACGAGTTCGATACCTTCAACGCACCCAAAAAGCGGCTGATGGGCGCGATGCTGGCGGCGCTGCCCACCGTCACGGTGGCCCTGTGCGACGACGGTGCGCCCATGGTGCCGGGGGATATGGGGCTTTTTTCCGGCGCAAAGCAGGTGGCCGCACAGCTGCGGCAGCTGGCCCGCAAAAACGGTGCTGATGCGGCAGTGCCGGAGCTGCTGCGCCGCGACCTGCGCCATAAGGATGCGCCCGGCCTTGCGGCTGTGACAGAGCTTTTGGAGACTGGCACCTGTGAGGTGCCGCCCGCTGCGCCGGAGGTGCGGCTGTTTGCCGCTGCCAGCCGGGAAGAGGAAGCCCGCTGCACCGCTGCGGCCATCCGCCGCCTGATGCGGCAGGGTGTGCGCTGCGGCAAAATGGCCGTGGTCTGCCGCAATATCCCGGATTACCGTGCGGCCATCCGGTACGAGTTCCGCATGGCAGATATCCCGCTTTACTGCGATGAACCCACCACCCCGGAGTTCAGCGCCCCGGCTACGGCGGTGCGTGCACTGCTGGCCCTTGTGCGCGGTGCGGATATGACCGAAAACCTGACCATTCTTGCCAAGACCGGCCTGTGCGCTCTGACCGAGCCGCAGGTCTGCGCGCTGGAAAACTATGCCTATACCTGGTCACCCAATGCGGCGGCATGGCGCACAAAATTTGAGAAAAGCCCCAAGGGCTTCGGCGAAAATGAACTGTCCGATGAGGATGCAAAAACGCTGGAGGATGCCGAGACTGCCCGCCAGCTGCTGGTAACAGCCGTGGACGAACTGCGCAGCAAGGTGCGGGGCGGCAGCGCCGAACAGATCAGCCGGGAACTGTATTTCTGCCTGAAAAAGCTGGGTGCAGAAGAGCAGCAGGCAGCGCTGGTGGAAGCCGTCCGCACTGCCCGGGGCATCCCGGCGGCAGAGGAAGCGGCCCGCGAGTGGAACGTGGTGATGCAGCTGCTCAACGAGATGGCCCACCTGCTGGGCGGGCAGGGTGTGACCTTTGCAGAATATGAGGACCTGTTCAGCCTGCTGCTGCGCTCTTCGGACCTTGGGCACATCCCGCAGACGCTGGATGCCGTAGTGCTGGCAAGCGCGGGCAAAATGCGTCTGGACGCGCCGGACTATTTGTTCGTGCTGGGCCTTGCGGAGGGCGAATTTCCCTGTGCACCGTCCGAGACGGGCCTTCTGACCCACGCCGACCGCGATGTTCTGATGGCAAAGCAGATCGATCTGCCGGACTGCTTTGAGAACCGCGTGGTGCGCGAGCAGGTGTGCGTTTACAAAGCCCTCACCGCACCGGCAAAGGGGTTGTGGCTCAGCTGGCCCAAGGGGCAGGGCAAGACCCTGTGCGCAGCGCTGGAACCCATCGTGGAGGCCCTGCACCCGGCGGCACCGGAGCTGGAGCTTCCCGACCTTGCAGCCACCCCCGCCGATGCGCTGGATACGCTGGGCGGCTGGCCGCTGACCGACACGGAACGCGCCAGCCTGACTGAGGCGCTGCGTCTGCCGCAGACGGATGCGCCCCGGGGCCTTGCTCTGCTGCAGCGCATGGAGGAGAACCCGCCCCGGCAGGTGAACGATCTGTCTGCGCTGAGCGGCCTGCTGGGGCAGCGGCTGCGCATTTCGCCCAGCCAGCTGGAAAAATACTATACCTGCCGGTATGGCTATTTTTTGCAGTATGTGCTGGGCCTGAAGCCCCGCAGACGGGCCGAGCTTTCTGCCGACCAGAGCGGCACCCTGATGCACTGGGTGCTGCAGATGGCGCTGGACCCGCACCCGGATGCGGATAATCCCTGCGCCGGGCTGGCCCCATTTCTGGAACTGGACGATGATGCCATGGCAGAGCTTGCCAGCCTGCTGGTGGATGAATATGCAAAGCGTTATCTGCTGGAGGATACGGCCCGGTTCGCCTATCTGCTCTCACGGCTCAAAAAAAGCATGACAAGCCTTTTGTGCTACCTGCGGGACGAACAGAAGCAGTCCTGCTTCCACCCGGCAGCCTGCGAGTTGCGCATCGGCTCCGGGGAGGACGCCGTGCCCGGGCAGGTGTATCATCTCTCGGACGGGCGCACCGTGCAGCTGGTGGGCACGGTGGACCGTGCCGACGAGTGGGTGGAGGAAAACGGCACCCGCTGGGTGCGGGTGGTGGACTATAAGACCGGCACCAAAAAACTGAACCTGAAAGAGGTATACTGCGGGCTGGACTGCCAGATGCTTTTGTATCTGTTCAGCCTGACGCGGGATAAGAGCGGCCGCTTTACCGGTGCGGAACCGGCAGGCGTGCTGTATCTGCTGGCAGACCCGGCCCCCAAGACCACCAACCGCCAGCAGGCACAGCAGGACGTGCAGTACGAGCTGGACGGCCTTGTGAGGGACGAGCAGAAGGTGTTCGATGCCATGGATGCGGATGAGACGGGCCGCTACCTGCCCTTTGGCTACCGCAACGGTGTACCCAGCCCCAGCCAGAAGGATAAGCGTGCCGATATTGCAAAGCTCAACCGCATCCAACTGCATCTGGATGACCTTGTAACGCAGATGGGCAGCCAGCTCTACAATGGCCGCATCGAAGCGGAACCGCTGGTGGCAGGAGCGGGCAGGAACCCCTGCATCTGGTGCGACTACAGCTTTATCTGCTGCCACGAGACCGGCATCGGCGAGCGTGCGCTGGAGGCTCCGGCCAAGCCCTTTGAGCCGGAAGAGACCGAGAACGAGAAGGAGGGTGAGCAGGCATGAGCGAACCCAAATGGACCCCGGCCCAGCGGGCCGCCATCGAGGACCGGGGCGGTGCGCTGCTGGTGAGCGCAGCGGCGGGCAGCGGCAAAACAGCCGTGCTGACCGAACGCGCCGTGCGGCTCATCACAGACCCGGACCACCCGGTGGATGCGGACAAACTGCTCATCGTCACCTTTACCAATGCGGCGGCGGCAGAGCTGCGGGCACGCATCGGGCAGGCACTGCTGCGGCTCAGCCAGCAGCAGCCCCACAACACGAGCCTGCGCCGCCAGCGGATGCTTTTGCAGCGCGCACCCATCTGCACCATTGACGCGTTTTGTCTGGACCTGCTGCACAAGCACTTTCAGGCACTGGACATCCCGCCGGACTTTGCCCCGGCAGATCCCGGCAGCGTGGAGGTGCTGCGGGCTTCGGCGCTGGCCGAAACGCTGGAAAATGCCTACCGCGACCCGGACTTCTGTGCCTTTGCAGACCTTTACGGAAAGGGCCGCACCGATCAGGCCGCAGGCAATACCATCCTGCATGTGTACGATTTTCTGCGCGCTCTGCCGGACTACGACCGCAGGCTGGACGAATATCTGGCTCCATGGCAGCGGGAAAACGGCTTTGCTTTTACCTGCTGGCATGACCTGCTGCTGGCGGAAGCGGCCCGCTGCGCAAAGGCCGCGCGGGAACTGCTGACGGCAGCACTGGCAGACTGTAAGGAAGATTTTGTCCTTGCACAGGCACAGGCCGAGGAAAAAGGCAAGACCGCTGCTTCCAAGGCAAAGGCCGTGGCCGGTGTCAACGATAAATTTGCAGAGCCGCTCTCCCGGCTGGAAAGCGCCGCCGCCCTGCTGGGCGAGGTGGAACGGCTGGCTGCGGCAGGGCAGTGGACACCGCTGTACGATAAGCTGACACCCTATGTGCTGGGCATGGAGGAGATACCCGGCTTCAAGGGCATGAAAAAACGGCTGGCCGGCGATCATAAGGCGGCGGTCAGGACCCGCGCAGACGAAGCTGCCAAGCTGTTTGAGCACATTACGGAGCTTGTCTCCTGCAGCGAGGAGGAAGCCGAAGCGGACCGCAGAGCGGCCTTGCCCCGGCTGCGGGCGCTGTTTGCCGCCGTGCGGGATTTTGATGCCCGCTTCTCGGCAAAGAAAAAGGAGCGCAAGCTGCTGGAATTCAGCGATTTTGAGCATCAGGCCCTGCGGCTGCTGCGCACACCGGATGGCGTGTGCACCCCGCTGTGCCAGAGCATCCGGCAGAGCTATGCCGCCGTGATGGTGGACGAATATCAGGACACGAACGCTTTGCAGGATGCCATTTACCGCTGTCTTGCTTCCCCGGCGGGGGATGACCTGTTTCTTGTGGGCGACCTGAAGCAGAGCATCTACCGCTTCCGTCAGGCCGACCCCAGCATCTTCCGGGCTAAGCTGAACGCATGGGCACCGTTGCCCAGCGGCACTGCCCGCCCCCGCCCGGAGGAGGGTACGGCAGGCGGAAACGCTCTGCTGGCGCTGGATGCGAACTTCCGCTCCGCCCCGCAGGTGGTGGCAGGCATCAACTTTATCTTTGAACAGCTCATGACCCCCCAGCTGGGCGATACGGCTTACGGCGACGGCCAGCGGCTGGTGTGCGGTGCACCCGGCGAATACGCCGGCAGCGTGGAAGCGCACTTCCTGCCCGACGACACCGCTGAGACCGACGCGGCGTGGATCGCCCAGCGCGTTGAAGAACTGGTGAAAAACGGCGAACCAGTGCGGGACGGCAGCTCTACCCGCCCGGTGCAGTATGAGGATTGCTGCATCCTGCTGGCGGCGCGCGGCGACTTCCTCGCTTATGAGGAAGCGCTCACGGCCCGGGGCATCCCGGTGTATGCGGATGCGCGCGAAAACTTGATGGAAGCAGCGCACATCCGGCCGCTGATCTCTCTTTTGAAGGTCATCGACAACCCGGCGCAGGATATCTACCTTGCCGCCGCCATGCTGGGGCCGATGTTCGGCTTTACGGACGACGACCTTGTACGCCTGCGTGCCCAGAGCGCCGCAATGCAGAAAAAGGCGCAGGAGGAACAGGGCGCGAAGGAAACGGGCAAAAGGGCTTCCCGCATGAGTCTGTACGGCGCAGTGCTGCAGGTGGTGCAGAATGGTGATGAAACGCCGTTCACCCGAAAGGTGAAAGACTTTTATGACCGACTCACCGCACTGCGGCGCATGGCCCGCAGTGCCCCGGCAGAACAGCTGCTGGAAGAGATCTTTGTCTCCACCGGCTATCTTGCTGCGCTGGGCGTACTGGAAAACGGTGCGCACCGCCGGGAAGATGCCCGGCGTTTTGCGGCTTTCTGCGCACAGACCGGTGCAAACGGCATCTCGGCGCTGGTGCGTGCCATCGACGCGGCGGCGCAGGCCGGTTCTACCGGGCAGGACACTGTGCCCGGCGGTGCGCGGCCTGGCTGTGTGACCATTATGACCATCCACCGCTCTAAAGGCCTGCAGTTCCCGGTGGTGTTCGTGGGCGACACGGCCCGGCACTTCAACCTGAGCGACACTTACCAGCCGGTGCTGCTGCACCGGGAATACGGCGCGGGCCTGCGCCTGCGCCCGGAACAGGGCGAGAGCATGTACAAGACTGCAGCCTACGCAGCCCTTGCCAGCGTCCATGCGCAGGAAACGCGCAGCGAGCAGATGCGCCTTTTATATGTGGCGCTCACCCGTGCACAGGATAAGCTGATCCTCACGGTGCCGCTGGGCATGACCAAGACCGGCAATCCCTTTGCCAAGGCGGCAGCATTCCTTGCTGCGGGCGCGGGAGAAACGCTGAACCAGCAGGCGGGCAGCTTTGCCGACTGGCTGCGTGCAGCGCTGCTGGTGCATCCCTTCGGCGGGCCGCTGCGGCGGCTGGCAGGAGATCTGGAACTGCCCTTTGTGTTTACGGAAAGCGAGATCATGGTCACGGTGCAGGAAGCTCAGCCGGAGCCGGAAACACCGGGACAGGAACCGGAAGCGGCAGAGCCTGTCCCGGCAGACCCGGCATTGGTGGCTCAGCTGCAGGAGGGCTTTGCATGGCGGTATCCGGCGGCAAAACTGGCTGCGGTGCCCGCCAAGGTCAGCGTGACCAGCATCGTACACAAGGCCGAGCAGACCACGCTGGAACGCCCTGCCTTTCTCTCCAAGGACGGACTGACCGCCGCCGAGATGGGCACGGCTCTGCACGCTTTTCTGGAACATGCGGACTTTTCGGCCCTTGCAGCTGCAAAGGCTGCGGGCGGGCTTGAAAAAGCCATCCTTGCAGAGCGCCAGCGGCAGGTGGACACCCGGCTGGTGGCCCCGGAAATTGCGGAAAAACTCAATGCAGACCGCATCCGCCGCTTTGCCGAGAGCGAAGCCTTTGCAAAGATCTGCGCAGCTGAAAAGGTGCTGCGGGAGCTGGCCTTCATCACGGCGCTGCCCGCGTCGGCCGTGCTGACGGCACAGGGAGCTTCCGCGCAGGAAGCCGCCGCCGTGCAGGATGAGCAGGTGCTGGTGCAGGGCATTGCAGACCTTGTGCTGGTGTTCCCGGATCATCTGGAACTGCTGGATTACAAGACCGACCGCCGCAAGACCGAAGCGGACTTCCTGAGCGCCTACCGCCCGCAGCTGAACCTCTATGCCCTTGCCATCGATAAGCGCTTTGCGCCGAAGAAGGTAACGTATAAGGGCATCTACTCGCTGGAGCTGGGGAGGCTGATCGAAGCGTAGGAGAACGTCGGTGCCGCCCACTCCGGCCTGCTTCCGCTCGCCAGTCCATCCAGCGTGAGAAGCCCTCGCACTTCCCGTTAAGGCTTTTTGGTCGATTTTAATTGCAGCCTACACTTTAGACCATGGCTTCGCGTCATCCTGCCGGAGTGGGCGGCACCGATGCCCGGGCAGATGCTGCTCCCTGATGGCCTGCCTTTCGGAAAAGTCATATTTTTCCCGCAAAACGCATAAAAAGTGCTTGACAGCGCTTTCTGCCTGTGGTAGAATAACCGAGTAAAGAAAGCAGCTACGGCCTGTGCCGCGCTCGCCTTGCGAGGGAAAGATCCCCCGGGCTATACCTGAAGGCAGTTCATTGTGAGTGGACTGCGGCTTTGAGTGAATTTTTGCGCGGCTGTCCTGAAAATGGGCGGCCGCGTTTTCTATGCCAAATATTGCAACAAAATGGATTTTGTTTGGAGGTGCATTCATTATCGCTACCGCTGGAAAGTCGAAGGAA
>ERZ1027076.990-NODE-990-length-9888-cov-4.446252_pt1 | contig 9888 bp, 6 predicted proteins | sample MGYA00519416_ERZ1027076 | MGnify/ENA primary metagenome ERZ1027076 (study PRJEB26926, sample SAMN06164525) | human gut metagenome | biome: ENVO:00009003; feature: ENVO:2100002; material: ENVO:00002003 | host: Homo sapiens | place: USA | collected 2012 ... | reverse complement strand
GGAGATGTGTATAAGAGACAGGTAGTATCAACGATCAGATAATAACCTGACTCTGGAATGTTGATGCCACCGGTGTGATCTGTAATGACGGGTTTCGGGTTTGCATTGGCATCCGGGTAGAGATAGTGGCATACAACGCGCGCAAAAGCGATGCTGTAATCATCGGAATTATGCCATTTGCTGATAACCGCAAGAACGTCCTGAGCAGTGAAATTAGTTTTAAACTCACCGCCGATGGTAGGATCTGCCGTCAACTGCGCCAGAAACTCGTCAGGCTTAGTGATGCTGCTGCCCCACCCAACGTTGGAAAGCGTCTCATTGTCCTTACTAATAACACCCTTGAAGATCTGGAAAGCGCTGTAACCGTGGAGTTGGTTGAGGTCCTCCTCAGTCTCCCAAGTGTTGTATGCAAACGCCGGGATCGCCATGGCGCACACCATGGCAACTGCCAGCAGCGCAGCCATGAGTTTTTTCATTGCTTTTTTCATGAAAAAAGCCCCTTTCTTTTCTGCCCCTTGCCGCCCCCCTGCGTTTTGCACAGGGGGTAGGGGTGTAGTTTTGTTTGGTCTATCGCGTAAACTTTGCGCTGGGCGGGCGGGGGCTCAGCCCCGGCACGCCAGCAGAAAAGTGCAGTTTAGTCATCTGCTCTCCCTTCGCGTCTGCGCTTGCGGTGGATAAAACTATATGCCAGCGCGGTCAGCATCATTGTGCCGCCCACGGCTGTGTACGGGAGTGTACCGGTGCCACCGGTAGAGGGGAGCTCGTAGTCAGAGTTGTCATTGGGGGTGTTTTCGCAGTAGTAGTAGAAGCTGCCAAACTTCTGCCCTTCAGCCAACTTGTACTCGCTAAAGGTGTCTGTGCCCGCAATATAGTCGGGAACGCCAGAGGCCGTGTAGCTACTATTGTCGGAAATTACAAAATAATGGTAATTATTCGGTGTCCGATAACCATCAGGCGCTTGTGTTTCCTTCAAGCGATAGAAGGTGTTAACGTCCAGACTGCCAAGCGTTACGTTGCCGCTGGTGTTGGTCACTATATCAGTTTTTTCGCTTTTCCATCCAGTGGTAGCGTTATACTTTTCCAGACTGAACTTTGCACCGGGCAGAACCTTGTCTGGCGTGCCGGAGTACTTGACGATGGTCAAGCGGTTGGAGTTGAAGTCGATACCGGCAGTAGCTCCCGAACTGGAAGTAAAGCTGGTGTTGCATTGCTCGTTCTTCCACTTACCATTCAGCGTTGCAGTGTTCTCAAAGGTGAAGGCATTGCCTTTAACCAGACCTTCCGTATTAACTCGGTAATGGAAAACCAGCACAAGCGGGGTGCTATCGGGTACCTTTGTCCATGCCTTAAGCTGGTGGCTGTTATCGCTGCTGTACTTGAAATAGTAGGTGGACGTGTCAACGTTATTTCCGGCTACACAGGTAAGGTCTGCACGCCATGTGGTTGCTTCCAGCGTACCATCTGCCTGCAGCTTGGCATCAAAAACAGAGATGCCTTCCAGCGTTACACGCTTGTTACCAGACCCATCAGCCCACAAATCAGAGGGCACGGTCATGACGTCTTGCAGATCCATGTCGGTGCCATTGTTCAGCGTTGCACCGTAGGGGTTCAGCTTGACCTGATAGGTCAAAAGACCGGTGGTTTCGTCAAAAGTACCGCTCTTGCCAACAACTCTGCGCGTAACTGTTTCGGTAAAGGAGGTATCACCTATCTTATGGCCATTGCGCTCGAACTTGGCAACGTTCTTAAACGATGCGGTATTGTCATTCCAGATGTCGGTACATTTAGGATCCAGCGTAGTGTCGTAGGTGATATTGATTTGCTTGCGGATCTCAGTCACACCGTTATTTGTATATCTGAACGACTCCGGCAACATGGTGATTACCAGCGTGGTGGTTCCGTCTGCGTTTTTGGTGACTGTAGATGTAGCGGGCAGGGCAACGCCATAGTTCTTGATTTGAACGCTGCTTTCGTCCAGAACCAGACCGCGGGGAATGGTATCGGTAATGACCCATTTGGTGTCATTTTCCCATTTCAGCACTCCCTCCGCGTTGAGCTCGATCGTCCAAGGCAGCTTTTGGCCGGGCTGCAGGGTAGTACTGCCGCTGCCGCTCTGAATGTTCGTCCAATTACAATCACCAGCATACTTATAGAAGTAACTTATCGTGTCAGAGCCTTTTGTAATTTTCTGCTCAGCGGTTGCCACAGTGCCATTATTGATGCGGCAGTGGTTCTTGACCGTTGCACCGTAGCTTGGCAGCTGCTGGACGATAAAGCATTTTGTTGTGTAGGTAATGGTCATTGGACCGGGTGCAGTAATGTCTGTAAAGTCTATCTTAAACAGACCCAGATCCGTGCCGTAATCATCTGTTTCACCGGACGTCCATGCGACGGGCGTAACGGAAACAGAATTCCCATCCTTGTCCTTTACCACAATAGAGGCAAGGTCGATCTCCTGCGCCTTGCATTTTTTACCGGTTGCATCTTCTTGCACGGTACCGCTATAATCGTAGTAAATATAGCTGCTGACATTTGTCGGTTTGATGGTGCTCTTCCACTGCATGGTGGCCTCTGTACCATTATTAGTCGGCTCACCAACTGCCTCTTTGGTAAGAACATCCGAGTCGATGTGGACAGTGCCTTCAGAGCTGCTGTCCAGCCCATCGCCCTCCAGATTGCCGGTGTTTTTGACATCCAGACCGGTCAGAGGGATAGCTTTTGTGACCTTTGTCTGGTAGGTGATCTCATACTTGTTGAAGCCTGGCTCAAGGTTGTAGGTGAGTTTGTGGTCTGTACTGTTGTAGACATCTGTTGGTTTGGTCTTGGTCTCATTGCTGTCTGCATCGGTCTTTGTGACCTTGAAAGAACCGGCAACAAATTCCTGATCTGTGTCGATCGTATCGGTAAATTTAGCGTTGCTAGGCAGATAACGCATGACGTCACCGTTGTTGATCTTGACAGTCCATGTGATGATCTCGCCGTCTTTGCTGAGCTTGCCCGATTTTTCAATATCCTTTGTTTTGATAGAGGTGGAAGTACCTTCTACATCATCACCAAATTTGATAAAGTTTTTTAAATAGTCCCCGTTGTAACTTGTGCTGCCAAAATTATCAGCCTTGACGCGGTAAGTGATGGTATAGGTGCCCTTTTGCAGGGTCTGACCACTAGTGCCCAAGGTGATCATTTTGCCCGTACTACCTGTGGTATCTGCCCAAGAAATGTCGGGCGCAGAACCATCCGGGCCAGTAACTTGGAGGAAGGTGTCAACATAGTCGAAGGTGACCCCGGACGGATTTGTGAGTGTATCGGTCAGCGTCAGGGGGGCTGCTCTGTCCTCCTTCAGGGTAAGTTTTACAGTGTAATCAACGTAAGCATTCTTGCCGTCGTACTTAAGCCCGGCAGATTGTTTATCCAGACTGAATTTCTTTTCCTCGCCGGGCGTGGTGCTTTCTTCGCGCTTAATATAAATGGTGACCTTTGCTTTTTCGTTGACCTTAAACTCATTGCTCCCGCCGGTCGTGACCTTGGTTTGGTCCCACCGGAAATCAAAGTTGACTGTACTTCTGACCTTGGTGGTATTCGACACCTGATCCTGATGAATAAAATCACGGTCATAGGTGAACAGGACGTACCACTTACCGTTTTCCTTTACAAACTGGTAGGTGCCACAAACGCTGCCCTTTGGACCGGTATAGTTCGGATCGATCAAGTCGCCAGTTTCCGAAGCAACGCTCTGCAAGTCAAAAGCCTCCGGCAAAGCTACTTTAACCTTGTAGTCATGGCTTGCAATGTCCTGAGCCGGAATATCCTTCAGTTCAAGGTAGCCGTGCATTTGGTCAGTGACAACGCTGGTGGCAACATCAACGTATTGGCTGCCCTGCTGCTTCTGAATCTTGAAATCAGTAACATAATTAGTACCGTCCAAGGCAGAGCCAACGGTCGTGGTGCTTACGGTCGTGGGCTCACCCGCCAGCGTAAGCATATCGGGGGCTTTCAGTGCGCCGTCAACGGCAGAGGAGAGCATCTCGTCTGCGTACTGGGCGGCGGCAACATCCACCACGGCCAGAACCTCAGCATCGAAAAGCGTGACCTCAGCCACCTTGCCGTCCACGTCGCCGGAAATAACGGTCAGCGTGCCGGCGTCGCTGTCCACACTGCTCACGATGCCCACGGTCTCCACCGGTTCAGCATCGGTCACGGTGGTGGTCTGCGGCTCGGCAGCGGGGGAGACCACGCTGGGGATAAGGGTGTCCGCGCCGGATGCAGAGGTGCCGGTGCTGTCCACCGGCTTTGCGGCGGGCTGCTCCGGGTTGGCAGTGTCGGGGAGATCGGGGGTGATCACGCTGTCGGCGGCAGGGGTGTCCTCGGCAGCAGGGGTGTCCTCGGCAGCAGGGGCTGCATCCAACGCAGAAGCGCCGGAAGTTTCAAGCTCTGCGCCGTTCTCACCCTCAGCGTCCATGCTGAACTGGTCGTCCAGATCGTCCGCTGCACCATCGGCGCTGCTGTCCACAGCCACGGTGCGGGTGACGTACTTATTATAAATAACGATGTCGCCCACATTGGCGGCGCTGCCGTCCTCGCCGTCCAGCAGCCAGTCCATGTCGCTCATGGAGCTGCGCAGGGCAAGCACGCTGGCCTCCTGCGGGATGGCGCTCTGGGGGATACCGGCGTACTTCAGGCAGTAGGAGAGGAACATCACGTCCCACTCGCCGTAGGGGTTGCCGTAAGACTGGCCGTAGCGGGAGTAGTAGCGCAGGGTCACGCCGTCCGCGGGGTCGATCTCGAAGTTTTTCTCGCTCTGCTCGTAGCCCAGCTGGGTCTTTGCCACGCTGAGCAGGTCCTCGTCCCAGTTGCCGGTCATCACGGCCTCGTCGTTGGCGGCCTGCCACTCCTCGGGGGTCTCAACGTCGGCGGAGGTGTCGCTCAGGCAGGCTACGGTGTGGTGATGCTCCGGCAGGGGGCAGGTAAGCACTTCCTCGTAGCAGGCGTCAGTGTGGTGGTGGTAGATGGGCTCCACGGTGTCCACCATAGGCTCCAGTGCCACAGGCTCGGCCACAGCCATAGCCGCCAGCTCGGCGCTCTGGGTGGGCTCCACCACCTGCTCCACAAGCTCGCCCTCTTCCAGTCCGCAGGTCAGCTCGTACTCGGTGGTGTAGCAGTTTTCATCGTGGGTATGCTCAAATTTCTCGCAGATCAGGGTGCCGTCCTCGGGGTCGAAGCAGTCGTCACCGTGGACGTGCTCTTCCTCCATGCAGGTCAGGGTCTGCACCTCAGTGTAGCAGTCCTCGGTGTGCTCGTGGGGCACAAACTCGATCTGCGGCTCCAGTGCCAGCGGCGCGGGCTCAGCCTCAACGGTGGGCTGGCTGGTGGCAGCAGCGGCGGCCACCTCGTCCGCATTTTCAAGCTCGCCTTCCTCGTAACCGCAGGTGAGCACCTTGGTGTAGCAATCCGCGGTGTGGGTGTGCTCCTCCTCGCCGCACTGGTACTGCGCGGTCATCGAGATGCCCACGCCATGCAGCTGCCAGTTGACGAACAGGGTGGTGATCATGGCAAGTGCCAGCACAAACGCGGTGTAGCGCCGCAGGGTGTGCCGGTTCTCACGGAACCGCTCCATGTACGTTTTAAGAATGTCGTTCATAACGAAATACCTCCTCCCGGGGTCAATGGATCAACGAGAAGCTGGACAAGGGCCATACCCTTAGAAAAACCCTGCCCACGATCTGGCTTTTTTCAACGCAGCCTATCACGCTGCTGCGGCTGTCGATGGAGGTGGCACGGTGGTCGCCCAGCACGAAGTAGCGGTTTTCCGGCACCTGATAGGGGAACCGGATGTCGCATTCGCCCACGGTCAGCGCGTCTACATAGGGTTCGTCCAGCGCCACGCCGTTTACCGAGACTACGCCGTTCACGTCCATATCGATCACATCACCGGGCTGCCCGATGATGCGCTTGAGCAGCAGCTTGTTCTGCCAGTAAAACCCGCACAGCTCGCCGTTTTCAATGTGGTTGGATTTTACCAGCAGGATAATGTCTTTATCATTTAATGTAGGGTACATGCTGTCGCCGGAGACCTGAAGCACCGGCAGAAACAGCGTAGCCAGCAGCACAGCTACTGCGGCTACCACCACCAGAATATAGATCGTACTGCGCAGCACCCGCTGGTAGCGGTTCTGGTACGCAAGACGCTCACGTTCTGCGGCCACTTCCTCGGTGGAAGGGATGGAAGCGAACCGGATATCGCGTTTTTTCATGTTTCCTCCGAAGGCAGGCCGTCGGTGCTGCGGTATTGGTCCAGCAGCTCGTTGGCCTTGTGGTCAAATGCCTGCCAGCGCTGCTGCACCTCCTGCTCGGCGCGCTCTACCATGGCCTTGCAGTCGGCCTCGGTCTGGGTGCGTTTTTGCGCGGCGGCGGCGGTCATGGCGTCGCATTCCTGCTGCGCCTGCGCTTTCAGGCTGTCGGCGTCTGCCTGTGCCTGCTCCAGAATGCGTTTGGCCTCGCTGCGCGCCTGCGAAAGGGTATTGGCGGCGGTGGCGTTGGTGTCCGCAAGACTGGCCTGCACCGAGTGCAGATAGTCATCGGCGGCGGCCTGCGCGGCGGCGAACACGTTGTTCAGCTCCAGCGCGGCCTGCGCGATGGAACCGGCGCTTTCCAGCCGCAGCTGCCGGTCCTGCAGCTGCGCGGTAAGCGCGGCGTTCTGCGCCTTGAGCTGGTCCTCGCTCTGCTTCAGCGCATAGATGATCTCTATCAGTTCAGCGCGGTGCATCCGCCGCAGTTCACGATCTGCCATTTGCGTACATACTCCCAAAACATAAAGAACGAAAAGGTTTTCGAAGATTACGAAACTACTTAACAAAAATACCTGAAAGAGCGCTTGCAGCCACGATTCTTACGCGGTCTGAAGGGTATTTTATAAACTACCTTATTTTAGCACATTCCATGTAACAACAATATAACAAATCAGACACAAAATCAAGAGATAAAGCCAAAAAAATATCGCATTTTTTTGCTTTTTATATAGAAAAAGCCCAAAAAACGGCCACTGACCCCCAAAAAACTTAAAAAGGTTGTTCACAATTCTGGAACGTGAAGTTCTGCGCAGTAATGCACTGAATTACAGCGTGTACGAAAAACGGGAGCCGCACTTTTCGAAAAAAGCGCGGCTCCCGGATCTGAACTTTGGGGTGATGCTTTTACTTGCCGAAGCTGCCCAGCAGGCTGTTCAGCGATACAAAGGACTGGTAGATGACGTTAACGTTGTTGATGATGGAGCTTGCACCGGAGAAGATGCGAGCAATGTAGTTGAACACCTTGCCGATGTCTAGGAAGGACTGATAAGCGTTGCTGGCGCCGCCGTCCAGATAGGTCATCTCCTCGGCTTCGATAGCGGAATAGCTGGCGGGCATTTTCATGGTAGAAGTAGTCATGGTAAGATCCCTTTCTTCAATGGTGTCATTGTGTTTACAGCAGTGTTCAGAACATGGTGGCGACCAGCAGGGTGGTAAGCAGGGCACCGGCCACAAGTGCAGGCCCTACATACTTTTGCCACTGGGTGGCGGCAGGCTGGGTGGTGGGCTGCGGCACGGTAGAAGTACCGACCTTGGCAGTCCAGTGGGCGTAGATGGTGGCGTCGGAGGTGAACACGGTGGAGGTGGTCACCTTGCTGCCGCCCACCGGCTCGGTGTACCAGCCGTCAAAGGTGTAGCCCGTCATGGTAGGCTGCTCGGGCGTGCTCTCCAGTTTGCCGGACAGGTTCGTGTAGGTTACCACGGTGGAGCAGATGCCGCCTTGGGCATCCATACCAATGGCGTACACGTTCTCTTCCTTTTTGCTCCCTGAAGTTGTGTCGGCGGCAAATGCAGCCGGCAGTGCGCAGCACAGCAGCGTGAACAGGCAAAGCCCGACCACCAGCGTTTTCAGGAATTTTTTCATGAGATCCCTCGCTTTCCTTCACAAAGATGGAGACACTGCCCCGGACATCGGCGTAGTTTCTTCAACTTATTTTTATCACATCCAGTGTACCAGAACCGCAACAAAAAATACAGCCTTTTGAGAAAATAATAAGAAAAATCAGGAAAAAAATAAATTTCACCTTTGCAATATGAATCTTGTGCCCCCTGCGGACTGTGTTTTTTGAAAAACGCATCCCGCAAAACTTGCCTTTCGTAAAAACATGGAAGGATATGGAAAACGCAGGACCCCGGCCGCAAAGCCCCAAAAACGACTCAAACCGCCGCAAATGCGGCAGACAGCGCACAGAAAAAGCTGCAAAAATGCGGCGCACCTCTTGTGGAACAGCGGAAAATATGCTATACTGTTTTGCATGATGCGCCATCGCCAAGCGGTAAGGCAGGGGACTTTGACTCCCCCATCGTAGGTTCGACTCCTGCTGGCGCAACCAGAAGAAGGCCGCTGCACAGTTTCCTGTGCAGCGGCCTTCTTTATTTTTTGTTCTCCGGCAGCTTGAAGTAGCCGCGGTATTCGTCCGAGTAGATCTTGCTGCCCATACGGCTCACACCGCCGTACAGGTGGGTGCGCATCAGCGGCTCGATGGCGTCCAGATCCTTCTCACGCAGGATGCGCAGCATCTCGGCGTGCTCGCTGACGACGCTGGACACGTTGCGTGCACCCACGATGTCCAGACGGATAAAGCGGGAGTAGTCTGCCTGCGGGCGGGTCATCTGCTCCCAAAGGTACTCCTTGCTGGTCTTGTGGAACCAGTACTCGTGCATGGCAAGGTCGCAGCTGAGGAAGTGGTTGAAATCAAAGTTCTCCGGGTCGCTGCGCCCTGCAGCGGCTTCCAGCAGCATATTATAAAGGTGTTCTACCGCAAGGATCTCCATGGGCGAGCAGCTCTGCACAAAGTCCCGGAACACCATGCCCTCCACTGCAACACGCTGGAAGATGAGCTGGTCCACCACGCCGGTGTCGATGGCGGTAACAATGGTGCCCTTGCAGGGAATGATCTGCACAAAGCGGTTCTGCTCCAGCCGCTGCAAAACGCTGCGGATAGGAGTGCGGGAAACGCCGAACCGCTTGCACAGCTGGTTTTCGCTCAGCGCTTCCCCGGGCAGGATCTTCAACGCGCAGATCTCGTCCTCGAGAATATGATAGAGCTCATCAGTGTGCTGTAATGTAGCCATAGTTGTTCTCCATTTATCCGGTAAATGTAATCTTAGTATCATTGTACCGTTACAGCAACTGAATGTCAATGCTGGAATGGAACTTAATTTGAATACTTGTATACAAGAATGCGCACTCGCGCACGGAACTGTTCCTGAAACTGAAAAACTGATATACCACTTTGCAATGCGGGAAAAGTGCTGATAAAATGCTGCAATCAAGTGACTGTTGTACCAAATGCACAAAGAAAACAGGAAACAACTGTCAAATTGCTATAATTGCAAGGCGCTGTGCTTGTTTCGCGGTAACGCTGCGAGATGATATGCTGTATACAGGATTTTACTAAAAAAGCTGCAAGGGCACACACCCCGCAGATACCGGCTCGTCTCCGGCAAATACAACAGGGTGTTTGCCTTTTTTGCGTGCGTGCTTGCTTTGCCGCACAAAAGGCGGTAAACTGGGTACAGACAAAATGCCCGAAAAGGAGAAACGACATGGCATACACAAAGGCTGACCTCAAGCACGACCTTGCAGCAATGGGGCTGACAGGCAACGAGACCATCCTGATCCATTCCTCCATGAAGTCCATCGGCCCGGTGGAGGGCGGCGCAGACACGGTTCTGGACGCATTGATGGAGTTTTTTGCGGAGGGCTTGCTGCTGCTGCCCACCCACACATGGCGGTTCATCAACGAGGAAAACCGGGTGTTCGATGTGCGCCGCAGCCCGTGCTGTGTCTGTCTCTTATACACATCTCCGAGCCCACGAG
>ERZ1027076.978-NODE-978-length-9942-cov-4.718418_pt1 | contig 9942 bp, 17 predicted proteins | sample MGYA00519416_ERZ1027076 | MGnify/ENA primary metagenome ERZ1027076 (study PRJEB26926, sample SAMN06164525) | human gut metagenome | biome: ENVO:00009003; feature: ENVO:2100002; material: ENVO:00002003 | host: Homo sapiens | place: USA | collected 2012 ... | reverse complement strand
TATTAAGTCGTCGGCAGCGTCAGATGTGTATAAGAGACAGCTCCGCTCTCCGGGCCCCATCTACGGTAAGGATGGAACCAACCCACCGGACCTTGCCGTATGTTGCGGTACCGATGGCGAACTCGATTATTTCGTTGGCGCGGCTCTTGAACTCGAGCTCGGTGACGTACTCTCCGCTCGTCGGGTCCATGATTCGCGGGTCTCCGAACTCCTTGTAGTAGACCGTCTTGCCGTTGACGGTCTGCTTATACTTGCGGAACTTCCTCATGCGGTTCTCGGTGTGGTCCCGGTGGAAATACGTCACCTCGACGCGCGGGTCCAGCCTCCGGCTCTTTTCCACGCTGGGGGTGTCCTCGATGAACTCGAGCTGTATGACGTTCCCGTCCATATCCCGGATGACCTCTGCGTATGCGCAGCCGTAGGTTTCCCGGGCCTCCACGATGTCCTCAAAGAGCTCATTGCTCTCCTGCTCCATGTTGAGCATCTCGACGACCTCCGCCGCCCGGTCCCATTCCGCTTTCATCTCCGGGGTTTCGTCCGCGTCCGCAAAGTCGTCTTTGTACCGGATGTCGATGCCAAATCCGGCGATGTTTGACTTGTAGGCCCGGATGCACTGCGGGAGTATGGTGCTTTCGTCCACCATCTTGGAAAGCCCTCGGAGGTCGAACGGCGGCTTTGTCCAAATACCTGCCGTGCACGCCTCCTCCGGCGAGATTTGCAGGGAGCCGTCTGCTTTGGCGATGGGCTTCATCCCGCCGCGCTGCTCCGGGTCGTCCGCTTTAACGATGCGGACGTTTACCCGCTGCTGGGCGGGCTGCTTCTTGTCGCTCACTTCTTAACGTCTCCTCTCCTCTTGGGTTTGACCGGCAGGCACAACAGGAGGATGCAGTCGGCCTCGTCGGGCGAGTGCATCCCGCGCTTTTTCATGGCGTCCTTGCTCTCCACGCGGATTTTGGCGTCGTCGGTCATGGAATACTTTCGTGTGGAAAGCTGGCCGACGAGGTCGTTATCGTTCGGGAGAATGAGCTGGACGGGCTTCTGTGCGCCCTCCGGCGTCTGCGGTGCAAGTAGATTCTTTACGACGCTCATCATGTAGGTGGTGCTATCGTAGTAAAAGTCATGGTGTATGCGCTGGCCGAAGTAAACGGGGATAATATCCATCCACCAGAACCGCTCCGGCTGCTCGCGCTTTACGCGCCGCAGACGGTCCGTGACGCCGCCGCCGAGGCCGCTGTCGTCTATCTTGATGGGGATAGCCTTGTCGAACCGGTACTTTTCCATGAGCTTTAGGCCGAGCTCCATGATGTCGTCGGCCGTCTGCATAAGGTCCTGCCCACTCTTTCGCTTGTAGAACATGGCCTTTTCGTCCACCTTGTAACCGATGACGGTGCGGTCGTCGCCGTAGCGGGCAACGTCGCAGCCGATGTCGATGTGGGCGGGCTTTGTCGGTTCCGTCCATTCGGTCATAATGGATTTTTCGACGAGCGGCAGAGGGATGAAAACATCGTTCTCCTGCCGGGGGAACTCTCCGGCGACACGAACACGGAAAACGTCCGAATCCTCGCCGTACATCTGGATGATGGTTTTGACGAAGTCGTCCGAGACGCGGCTGCTGTTCCGGCCGTCAACATGGAATGTGGTGTAGCTGCCTCTGTTCTTATGGTGGCTGTCATAAAAAAAGCCCGACAACTGTGTCGGGTTTCCGCACATGAGCAGCCGCGCTCCGGGCGTCGAAAGTGCGCCCAGCACCGGCTCGAACACCTTGTCGTCCACGCCGCTGGCCTCGTCGATGATGTAGAGGATGTCGTCAGCGTGGAATCCCTGCAGGGCGTCCGGCTTGCTGGCCGTTCGGGCCACAGCGAACCACTCCTCGGGGTACTGCTTCATGTAGACCTTTTCCTTTGTCCACATCAGCTCCCGCTCGAGGGCTTTATTGTTGCGCAGCCACTTGCTTATTTCCGCCCACAGAATATCGAATAGCTGATGCTGCGTCGGGGCTGTGCAAGGGATTTTGGGGAATGGCCGGGTTGACATAAACCAAATAACGGTCCACGCCTCGACCGCGCTCTTGCCGATGCCGTGGCCGCTGCGGACGCTCGTCATCTGGTTCTTTGCCACAGAATCCAATATGGCGCGCTGGTTCTTGTCCGGCGTAACGTGGAGCAGGTCCTCGACAAAATCAGCCGGGTGGTCTGCGTAGTACAGGATAGCCTCTTGGGTCATCATGTCTGTTCTCCTCGTTTCCGGTTCTCGTATGCGGCCGCGATTTCATCGGCGAGGGAAAGCGTGGTTTCCTCCTGCTCCTCCGCCGTCTTGCCTCCGGCCGTGACGCCTGCCTCCTCCATCCGGTTATCCCGCTCAAGCTCTGTGGCCTTGTCGAGGAACTGGATAATGTCCTTTGGCGTCATCGACCCGTCCGGCAGATTCTTGAGCTCCGCGAGGGCTTTCTCTTGGAGCTGCAAGGCGATGCCGATGTGGCGGGTCCTCATTTTTTTGTACTTTCGGAGTGCCTCTTGTCGGGCTACGTCATCCAAATGGTTGTCATACGCTCGGCAGCGTTCTCCCCACTTTTTCTCGCGGCTCCAACGCTTGATAAGCGTGTCACTCTTGGATAACTGTTCGGCAACGACCCGTAGGCTCCTGTTTGAGCCCATGTCTCGGTAGATGGCAAATGCCTCGTAGGCCTGCGCGCTTTCGCCCGGTTGACGCTCCCAAAGGTCGTCTTTGGTCCTATTCGGCATTGTCCTCCTCTCCTCACTTTCAGCTCTGTCCCGGGCTGCGAGGCTCCGCGCCCGTAATCCAGAATAGGGTGCTTTCCGGTGCGATGCCGGAGCTTCTAAACCACTGCATCGTCTTTGCCTCGTAATGAGGATGCAGGCGAATGCCCCCCCATGTAGCCGCTGCGGGCTTCTCATAAACGAATCCGGGGCTGTGGAAAAGGTCGTGGTACTCAAACTCTCGGTCTGCGCCGTACTTTTTGAGGGTCTCATGGATGAATCCGCGCCGGTCCGGGGCCGTGGCTACGAGGTGCATCCTCTTGACCCGTTTCCCGTACCTGTGCAGTCCTATCATCACGCCTGTGGCGGTGATGCCGCTGCCGCAGGTCATCACGAGGTTTTCTATATCGTCCGGGAGGTTCTCTGTCTGCGCCGCAACTGCGGTTAGCAGCGTGTCGCCGTACCCGATGATATTGATGCCGTACTGGACAATAAAGCTGTTTTCCTGCGCCGCCAGCTCTTTTGCGCGGGCGTGTAAAATGCTGTGGCGGCCGGAACGTGCTGCGAGCACTATGGACGCCCCATATTTCATCGCCAGCCGGGGCATAGGCAGAGCCGCAACGCTCTCCCGGGTGGTTCCGCCGTACACGATTCTGCACGGCATCCCGTTCGCCCGGGCCACTGCTGCGGTGATGGGTGCTTGCGGGGAGTGGATGCTGCAATACGTCAGCAGGCTCTTGTAGTCCTTCTTGACGCTGTTCACCAGCATCACGCATTGCCGGAGCTTTCCTCCGTTCACCTCTCCGGGGCCAAACGGGGCATAAAGGTCGTCCCGCTTGATGCGCAGCCCGTCTACCTCCTGAACCGGCGTCAGGCTGTACTCATTCATCCAGTCCAAACACCTTTCTGTGGTAGTCGGTCTTTTTGGCAAGCTCCTCCTGCATCAGGCCGTAAAAGCTCTGCTTTGCAATTTTGCGCCCGCTGCCCGCGCTCTGGTTCAGCGTCTTGAACGGTCCGCCTGTTCCGACTTCTTTCATCTTTTCCGTCGGCTCCGGGTTCTTGCCGTTCATCAGCATACAGAGGTTATACTCGTTCGGCCGGAATCCGGGCAGGCCGTCGATGCCGCAGCAAGTCATGCTGTCGCCCATCGCGCGGAGCCGGTTCTCGCCGCTGTAGAATTTCAGGCCGTACCGATGGCACTCCGCCTTGATGGCCTCAAAATCGTGCCGGAGGCGGGGCAGCGGATAGCAGAAGTCGCCGCCGATTTTCGTCATGCCGGGTTTAGCCTTAAAGAACTTCATGCCCTCCACGATGACGCCGTAGGCTCCCGCCTCCGCGATGCGAGGGATGTTCTTCATAACGTCATGGAACACCTCGGGCATATACGGCTGGATGCGGACGATGGTGCGCTGCACTCTGGCCGATACCGTCTTGAGGATGGCGAGTCGCTCCTCGTAGCTGGGCGTCCCGCGTTCGAGGCGGTCGTACTTGCTGCACACCATGCTGATTTGCAGCACACAGTTGCACTGTGCCAACAGGTCGAGGTACTCCGGGTCCGCAATGAGGCGGCCCTTTGTGCTCACCACAAACGGGTATTTCGTCTCCGCCAGCAGCTTGAGGCATTCGTAGCTGGCGCGAATCTGCTTTTCGACCGGCTGGAACGGGTCACTCATGCCGCCCCAGTGGATAGGGATGTTCCAGTCGCACCACTCCGTTTCGTTGCCGCGCTTGCCCTCGATAAAGGAGCGCAGGCCGTCCACGCTTTCGTCGCGCTCGATGTGGCTAATGTCGTTTTTCTTCTGTGCGAAGCAGTACCGGCAGCCGTGTGAGCAGCCGCGATAGGTGTCGAAACGCACAGGCAGGTTACAGAGAATAATCTGGCTCCCGCATTTGCAGCCCATTAAATCTCACCTCTAATCTTCTGGACGATGACGGCAACAAGGTCCTCTTTGCCGTTGTCCTTTATGTACTCTTTCAGAACGTCGCGGTCCTCCGCGCTGAACTTGAGCGAAATGTTGAACGTCTCCTCGATGCTCTTGAGCTCGACCTCTACCACCTGTACCTTGGTGTAGCCTTTCTGCACCAGCACCTTGAGCCTCTGGTGGCCGCCTACGATGTTGCCGGTGGTCCGGTTCCATACGATGGGCTCAACGTAGCCGAAGGTCTCGATGCTCCGGGCCAGCTTTTCGTACTGCTTGTCGCCCGGTGCGAGGTCTTTCCTCGGGTTGTAGTCCGCCGGATGGAGGTCACTCACCGGCAGAGTGACAATTTTCATCTGCCGTTCCTCCTTGACCCGTTTCGGGTCGCTCCTGCGCATAAAAAAGAGGAGCCGCCCTGCGCAAGGCGGCTCCCGTCAAATAGGAGAAAAAATTATGGGTTTAGGGGATTTCTTTTTGCTGTTGGTATTCTACATTTTGTAGTTTAGCACTCGTATAGTGCCTTGTCAATGCCGTGTTTTTGCCCCAAAACGGGTCGTCCGTCTCGTGCCGTCAGGCTTTCTTGATGCCGTCAATACCGAAAATCAGGGCGGAGAGCGTGGCGCAAGCCGCGTCCACATCCTTGTAGACCGTCCGTTTGTCGATTTTTTCCCGCTCTGCCACGGCCGTCGGTGAGAGCGGCCGGTCTCTCAGATAGAGGGCTTCGATGACGCGGTAGTGCCTCCGCTCGCCCTCGTCTACGCTGTTTTCGCAGACGACCTTGTAGATTCCGAGCATCCTGTTCACATGGCGCATAATAAGCTGCGTCCGGGCTGCCGACTTCATAATGCTCTCGACCTTGAGGTTCTCCTCAAGCAGCTCGTCCAGTGCCTCCACGATTTCCTCGACGCTCTCCTCTCCGGTGGCCGCGCTTGCCGCGTCGTATACTGCGTGGGAGCAGTTGGCGTTGAGCACGGTATAGTTCCGCAGCAGGAGCTTGGTATTGCGGAATCTCCGGTCGCTCCGGCCGTCTCGGAACTTCTTGCGCTCCTGCTCCACGGCCTTGATGCTGGCCTCCGCTCCGAGGCGGGCGGCGTCCGTCACAGCGGCCTCGACGCTCTCCTGTATCTCTTTCCCTAAGATGGCCCGAACGGCAGCGACAGCCGCCTTTGCCGCCACCTCTGCGGCCATCATCACAATTTCCTGCTCAGTCATCGTGCTCCTCCTCTTTGTTCCCGTCCGGCAGTTCGTCGAGTGTGGCCCGGGCGATTTTTGCAAAGCGTTCGCAAACTCCCGCCACTTCGAGCGCGGAGACCCCGCTTTTCTTCATGGCCTCTTTGAGCCTGCCTGCGCTGTCCTCCGTGATGGGGACGCCCATAAATGAGAATATCGGGTTTCCCATGTTCGGTTGTTCCCTCCGTATTTCGTTCACCAGCATAAAGCGTTCCGGCGTCGTCCAGTTCATAAAGCGGCTAAATCTGTACACGGCCGCGCGCCACTCTTCCGTCTCTGGCTGCGTCCCGTAGGGCATCCCACAAAACGCCGTGAGCACATCGCTCACGTTGGAAAGCGGGTTGATGTCGTACATCGTCGGGATGCCACGCAGTAGGTCCGGGGTGAATCCCGGGCCAAACCGCACGGCGTACTCCTTGATGTCCGCCTCCGTGACGTAGTTCCTGCCGTATCGCTGCTTCATGCTGCGCCAGACCGTCCACGGGATTCTGTATACCCGCAGCCCGTCGAACGTGGCAACGATGAAGCAGTGCGCGCCGAGGGCTGTGTAAGAATCGAGCTTTTTGACCTGCTCCGGTAGTACGCGGTCTTTGTTTAGCCTGCCCGTCCCGGTGCTCTTTGCCTCGAACATCACCGCGCGGCCTCCGAGCATGACGCCTTTGAAATCCGGTTCCGCCTTTTTGGTATACACCGCGCGGAACTGCCCAGACTTGTTCGGCTGGCTCACCGGTTTCATCGGCTCCGGCGTCTTGCTTATGTCGGCTCGGCCCGTCTCTGTCAAAAGAGCGCACGAGGCTTCTATCTGTTCTTCCAGCCTCCCGCCCTGCGCGCGGCTCCGTGCTCCCTGCAAGGCCCGGAGCGGGTCCTTTACCGGGCCGCTCATTCGAGGTAGCCCTGCTCTCGGGCGAACTCTGCGATTTTGTAGGCGGTCGCGCTCTTGATGCCCTTGCACTCTCCGGCGTCGAGCTGTTCGAGGAGCTGCGGCAGGGTCTTGCCCGGGGCCGGGGTCGATGCGCGCTGGGCCTCGGCTTCGGAGTAGCCGGTGTTGTAAGCCTCCTCCCGGATGTGGTCGATGTGCTCCACGAGCTTGTCGTCGGTCATCTTGCGCAACTTCACGGCGCGCTCATGTACATTCTTCTCCTCGCCGGTCATCCGGCAGTTCCTTTTCTTCACTGGGCTCCCTCTCTTTCCAGCCGCTTGCAGCGGCCATTCTCATAGGCCATGCACTTCTCGCCGATGCACTTGCCAAACCTGTCCTTGTAGCTCTCCGCCACTCGGTCCTGCGCTGTGCGCCAGTGCTCTCGCGTGAGCCTGCGCATGAACGGGCAGAATCTTGTTTCTTTACTCATGCGCCATCTCCTCCTCAAGCATCTTGCACCGGCCGTTGTTGTAGGCCATGCACTTCTTTTCCGAGCACCAGCCGAAACGCTCCGTTGTAATCTCGGTCCGGCTAATCCACGAGTAGCTCACTTCCCGTTTCGTGCTTTTCTTGTACGGGCAAAACATACCATCATCGCTCATTGTGCTGTCTCCTATAAAACATTCATGTGAAGCGGCTGCCCGGTGGCAAGCTGCCGATGGATGAACTCGCGCTCGAGGCAGTTACTCACCATAACGAGGGCTCGCAGCTCTCCTGGGAGAATCTTGCTGTCGAGATAGAGCCGCTCAATTTCCGGCCCCCGCGCGTGGAGCTCCCTGATGGCAGCCTCCGCGTCCTCCCACTCGGTCAGGTCGTACAGCTCGCCGAGTGCCTTGTCGAACTCACTCTTTTCCGGCATTGTCCGCTCCTCCTCGCAACGCTCTCGCCGCCACGCTCATAAGATTTTTGAATGAGTGGACCGTCATCCCCATAACACAATCTCCAACCCGAAAGCTGCACGCGTTAGCACCGAGCGCGTCCAGCTCTTTAGCGATGTCCTCGTTCGTCGAGCCATCGAAATGAGGCGAGTGAGTTTTTTCGTGCTCCAAGCACTCCTCCTCGTCGTAAAACTCGAGGCGGCAATGTTCGCAGATGTATAAATCAACATTCTGGTGTATCATCTTTGCGCCCCTCCTGCTTTGCTGCTTCTTTGTCCAGATTATCCTTGAGCCGGTCGAGCTTGTCCCATACGATTTTCGTGATGTTTACCAGCTCATGGGGGTTAAAAATTACAAAGAGCTGCACCAGCATGATGAAAACATCAGCCGTTTCCTCCTCGATGTTCGAGTACACTTCCTGCGTCTCCCGGTTGAATGGGGTGTCGTACTTGAGCTTGCACACTTTGAGCTTACAAAGGGCTTTAGTGAGCTCCGACATTTCCTCCACAGCTTTGGTGAGCTGGGCGTCTTTGCCGTAAGTGCCGATGGCGCGGTCGATGGTCTGCAAGCCCTCCGGCATAATCTCCGGGATGCGCGCGTCCTCGAGCCATCCGTTGAATACACGGACGGTTTCCTCTGCGTTAATCGGTTTCATAACTGTCCTCCAAATTGCTCTGCAAATGCTCGAGCGACTCCCGGGAATGTCTTTGCGCGATTTCGCGCTCTGTCTCTCGTAAACATCCCCTTGTTTTTTTCATCATGTTTGTGGGAATAAGAGCCAGATGGGCACCACGTTGCAATCGGCTCAACAACGTTCGTCGGCGCGACCGGGTCAAGATTTTTCAACCATAGACAGGTTTTCTTGCTGTATGGGTGTCCAAACTGGTACGGCTGAATAATCTGCGTGTACTCTGGGAGACAAAATACCCTGCTCGGCACCGGATTCTCAACGCATATTCTCGGGATGTCCGCCCACCAGAATCTCATAAACAGGTCGCGTCCTAAAATTCCTTTCATTACGCGGTCCTCTTGTAGCTGGTGGCCTTTCCACAGATGTCGTGCTCCGGCGTTTGAAAGATATGTGCATGGCGGGTGCGCAATGAGCAAGTCCCACGCATCAATGTAATGCGCTTTGTCGTCCATTGTGACGATTTGCCCCCCCCCCCGCAGAGCCGGTACGGCGTCTCCGAGGATATGCCATTCCGGGTGGCCTCCGGACGGTTCCTGCACATCGCAGGAGTAAGCCTCATGCCCTAAAGACCGAAATGCCTTACAAACTTCCTGCGATTCCTCGCAGGCAATTAAAACTTTCACGTTTCTTCCTCCGTTCCGTCCTCAAGTCTGTCCCCGCAATAGGGGCAATACTTGAAATACCCGATAACGTGAGCACCGTACTCCCAGCCAAGGCAATGATTGCAGCCATCGCAGAACACACCGTCTTTGGTTTCTGGTACATATCCACGGATGATGTGCGCCGTTGGTCGCAGCGTTTCCGGGTCGATGGTCGGGGCTGCCTGAATCAGCCCGAGTGGAACCGCGTGACACGCAGAGCCCTTCGGCCCGGTGATGTAGATGGCCTTTTCTTCCAGTTCGTTGGCGTCAATGAGCCTTTTTTCTGCCATTCGTGATAGCCTCCTTTACAAGATTTAGAGCACGTTCTTTGAGTGGAACACACTGGCAGAGCCTCCGCTTTCCTGCCTGTCTTAGTCTTACGCTGACGACTTCGATTTCGTCACACTCGCGGTGTTTCTTCCGCCCTGCTTCGTGTCCGAGGTACTCTGCCTCTTTTTGGTCGTCTGCCATGACTGCGACGCCGAAGTAGCAGGTGGAGCTCTCTGTCCTGCCCTCAAGGAACACATCATACCTCGGCATCCGGTTCCTCCTCGTATTGGTGGACATCGACGAAGATGGCTTTCTTCCACGGGAGCGCGTTGTACGCCGCCCGCGTCTCCTCCTCCGTCATGTTGTCCACCAGCTCCGGGTCATAGCGTTCGTAGAGAACGTCGTTCATCTCGCAAATGTCGTCCTCCCGGTAGCAGGTTCTTTCGTTTCCGATGATGAACTCCTGAATCGCGCTCATTCCCCATGTTCCGAGCCAGCAACAATCGTCATCGCCGACCACATCCCCGTCTACACAGGGGATGACCGGGAGCTCCGGGTTTGCCTGCATGAGCTCGAGGAGCTGCGTGAGCTTTTCGCTCTGTTTCATGTCATTCCGTCCTTTCTTTTCCGGGGCTCCGCCCGGGTTGCTTTCTGCTCGGCGGCCTTGTGCCATACAT
>ERZ1027076.967-NODE-967-length-10027-cov-4.176795_pt1 | contig 10027 bp, 6 predicted proteins | sample MGYA00519416_ERZ1027076 | MGnify/ENA primary metagenome ERZ1027076 (study PRJEB26926, sample SAMN06164525) | human gut metagenome | biome: ENVO:00009003; feature: ENVO:2100002; material: ENVO:00002003 | host: Homo sapiens | place: USA | collected 2012 ... | reverse complement strand
CCATAGTACTACTTTAAATACAACTATTTATATGAGGAATATTATACTATTTTTATTATTACTGCCGTTAATGGCATATGGACAAACATACAAACATATTGGAGTAGAGGATGGTTTGAGCAATCGGAGAATATACAATATTCAGAAGGATCACCAAGGATATATGTGGTTTCTTACTAATGAGGGTATGGACCGATATAACGGTAAGGATATAAAGCACTATAAACTTATCGAAGAAAACAAACAATTGAGTTCCGAAATACATCTCGGATGGCTATATGCTGATAAAGAAGGCGGGATATGGGTCATTGGAAAAAAAGGACGTATTTTCCAGTATGAAGAAAAGTATGATCGTTTTACAATGGTCTATAAGTCACCGAAAGTCACTGATGCCATCAGTTACGGTTATTTGGACCGTAACAACAATTTATGGTTATGCGGCAAAGATTCTATTTTGTTGTATAATACTAAGACTACTCAGGTTATGCGGCTTCCTAATTTGTTGGAAGATAATATTACGGTAGTAGAACAGGCTGATGACACTCATTTCTTTATAGCAACAGAAATGGGGGTCCGGTATACTCAGTTTGAAAACGAAGCTTTGAAAGTCATTCCTTTAGATATGCTTGATCATGTCTATACGCAAATTAACAGTCTCTATTTCCATCCTCAGCTTCACAGACTTTTTGTAGGAACTTTTAGTGATGGTACTTTTGCCTATGATATGTCTGCTCATCAAATTATCAAATCAGATACGAAGTTGGGTGATGTGAGTATTACTCATATCAGACCGTTGAATCAAAAGGAACTACTGGTTGCTACGGAAGGAATGGGAGTACACAAAATTGATGTAAATACTTGTAATACCTCTCCGTTCATTGTGGCAAACTACGAAAGTTATAATGAGATGAATGGAAATAATATTACCGATATTTATATTGATGAAGAAAAAAGAATCTGGCTTGCTAATTACCCGGCAGGAATCACAGTAGTCGATTTCCGTTATAAGAATTATCGTTGGATAAAGCATTCTATCGGTAATAAGCAGTCTATCGTCAATGATCAGGTACATGCGGTTATTGAAGATAGTGAAGGAGATTTATGGTTTGGAACCAGTAATGGGATAAGTTTCCAGGATTCAAAAACCGGTCAATGGCATTCTTTTCTGAGTTCTTATGATAAGCAGCTGAAAGATAAGAACCATATTTTCATTACTTTATGCGAAGTTTCTCCGGGTGTTATCTGGGCAGGAGGATATACGTCGGGTATTTATAAGATTAACAAGAAAACATTGTCTGTAGAGTACTTTTCGCCTTTTCTTCTTAGCTCTGTCAACATACGTCCGGATAAGTATATCAGGGATATGATTAAAGATTCAAAAGGATATATATGGTCGGGAGGGTATTACAATCTAAAATGTATTGATCCTAGAAAAAATACTGTCCGGTTGTATCCCGGAGTCAATACTGTTACGGCGATTGAGGAAAAAGATACTAATTTCATGTGGGTGGGGACAGCTACTGGACTTTTTCTGCTTAACCGGAATTCCGGTGAATATCAGTATATATTAATGCCTGTGGAGTCAACATATATCAATACTCTTTATCAGGCCAATGACGGATTACTGTATATCGGTACAAACGGCTCGGGAGTACTTATATATGATCCTGGAAACATGAGTTTTGAACACTATTACGCTGATAATTCGGCACTTGTATCTAACAGTATTTATACGATTCTTCCGGAAATGAACGGACAGATAATGATGAGTACGGAAAATGGAATTACCAGCTTTTCTATAGAAAAGAGATCATTTCATAACTGGAGTCGCGAACAGGGAATGATGTCTGCTTGTTTTAATGCAACTTCCGGTGCGTTACGTAAGAATAATAATTTTGTTTTTGGCAGTGTTGATGGGGCAGTTGAATTTCCGGCAGGTATAAAGTTGCCGGATTATGAATATTCGAAAATGATATTCAGCGATTTTCATATTTCCTATCAACCGATTTATCCGGGAGAAAAAGATTCTCCTTTAGAGAAAGACATTGATAAGACTGATGTGTTGAGACTTAAATATGGTGAGAATACTTTTTCATTTCGTGTTTCTTCCATCAACTATGATTTTCCTTCTCATTCAGTTTATTATTGGAGGTTGGAAGGCTCTTCTTATAATGAATGGGTACAACTGAGTGGCAATAGTTTAATTCGTTTTACCAATTTAAGTCCCGGCAAATATAAACTTTATGTACGTGCCATATCGAAGGAAGAACCTAGTATCGTTTTCGAAGAACGGCAAGTTGGAATTATCATATCGCAACCTGTATGGCTAAATGGCTGGGCTATATTCATATATATGCTTCTGATCGTCTTTGTTTTCAGCATTGCTTTCCGGATAATGATTCTGAAAAAGCAGAAAAAGATATCGGATGAGAAAACACATTTCTTTATTAATACAGCTCATGACATCCGCACTCCGCTTACGCTGATAAAGGCTCCTTTGGAAGAGTTTGTTGAGGAAGAAACACTGACAGAGATCGGTTCGCAGCGTATTAATACGGCATTGAGAAATGTGAATGCCCTTTTACGGTTGAGCACTAATTTAATCAACTTTGAACGGGCCGATGTTTATTCTTCCGAATTGCGTATCTCAGAATATGAACTGAACACGTATATGAATGAGATATGTAATAGTTTTCGTTCGTATGCCAATATCAAGCATATTGATTTTACTTATAAGAGTGATTTTAATTATCTGAATGTATGGTTTGATAAAGATAAGATGGATTCTATCTTAAAAAATCTGATTTCCAATGCGTTAAAATATACTCCAGAAAATGGGATAGTCAGCGTATCTATTTCTGAGACTAAAGACTCATGGAAGCTGGAAGTCAAAGATACGGGAATAGGCATTCCGGCAAACGAACAGAATAAACTGCTTAAGATGCACTTTCGGGGTACAAATGCCATTAATGCAAAAATAACTGGTAGTGGAATCGGATTAAGGCTGGTTGATAAATTGGTGCACCTTCATAGTGGTAAGATAAATATAGAGAGTGTTGAGCAACAAGGCACTACTATCACTGTTGTTTTCCCGAAGGGTAATAAGCATTTCCGTCACTCGAACCTGATAGATCCGGAAAAAACCGGCAGACAGGAAGCTGTACTGGATGCTCCGGTTATATCCGAAGCGGCGGAAAAGACAAACGATGAGAATCTGCAACGTATTCTTATTGTCGAGGATAATGATGAACTACGTGCTTATCTGGTCAATTCATTATCACCGATGTATAATGTACAGGCTTGCGGTAATGGTAAGGAAGCATTGATCATTGTAAAAGAATTCTGGCCGGAGCTTATTCTATCCGATATTATGATGCCGGAAATGCGGGGTGACGAACTGTGTTCCACTATTAAGAATGATATTGAAACATCACATATTCCTGTCTTGTTACTTACTGCTTTGGGTGAAGAACAGAATATTCTCGATGGTTTGGATATTGGTGCTGATGAATATATTGTAAAACCGTTCAGCATAAGAATCCTGAAAGCCAGTATTGCCAATTTATTGGCGAATCGGGCATTATTGCGCAGCAAATATGCGAATTTGGAAATAGATATAGAGGTTAAGACTCCTTTAGCGAAATGTACTAATAGCCTTGACTGGCAATTTTTATCGGCTGTGAAAAAAACGATAGAAGACAACATCAATAATCCTGCCTTTTCTGTTGAGGTTCTCAACGATTTGCATAATATGAGCCGTACACGTTTCTATTATAAACTGAAAGCAATAACAGGACTATCTCCTCAGGAATTGATAAAAACAACCCGGCTGAAACGTGCTACGCAACTATTAAAAGAAGGTGAGTATAATATTACTGAAATCTCGGAGATGTGTGGATTTTCAGAATCCAAATATTTCCGGGAAGTATTCAAGAAAGAATATAAGATGAGTCCGAGTCAATATGCTAAGAAATATAGTATTTCTTCTTCCGGTATTATAGAAGATGATTCAGATGAATAAAATAATAAGCTGCTTTTTCTTTGCAGAAAAAGCAGCTTATTATTTTTTAATTAGAGACATTACTTGCGTATCAAGTATTTAATAAACAAATAACCTCCTAATACTTGCAGGCACATTCCGGGAATACCGATGCGGAAGTCCTGAACAGCATTGTAGAAATTTCCTATATACATCCACTCTCCCAATGTTCCGATGATCTGATAAAACAAGACTACTCCTGCTAATACAGGGATAGAAATGCGTCCGAAGCGTTGCGCAGCCCATCCGGCGGCGATAGCTAATAATACGGATTTCAATAGGATGGCAGGCAATACTGCGGGCACTGGCATACCAAAGAGCAGAGAGTTTATGACTGGAGACAAGATAGCAGTTAGCAAACCGACCTTCCAGCCATATTTGTAAGCACCGATCAGAGTGAAGAAATAAATAGGCAGCCAGGTTAATCCACCTAGTGGAATGAGATGAAAGAGCCTGGGAAAAAGGATATTGCCAACGATGAATAACGAGGCTGCCAAATAGGTCTTCACATTACTGTAATTCAGTGAATAGAGTTTTACTGTTGTTTCCATATCTTTATTCTTTTAGAAATTCAAATTAATACCACCCATGAATGTTGCCTTGGGCATGGGATACCCTGCATTTATTTCGTAACGTTGTGCCAACAGGTTTTCACCTTTCACAAAGATGTTGGCAAAATTACAAACACGATAACTTCCTCGCAGATTCCATAAAACAAAACTATCCTGTTGCTCGGTGCCTTTATTATTAACGATTACAGAAGTGTAAAGTCCCTTAATATATTGCATTCCTGTCGATACAGTCCAGCGACCTGCGGTATAGTCTGCTCCGACATACAATTTGTGTTCAGGAGCGGCGAGAACCGGATTCTCCATGTGCAACCAGCTATAGTTGGCATTCACATTCCAATGAGAATTAAACCGATAACCGATATTCGCTTCAATTCCCCAGTTTTCTATTTCTCCGGAATTGACGTTCAGCGGAGGCGTCAAACCGTTGCTCATAATTACATTGTCACCATTAATATAATACAGGTTAAGTCCGTAATATAAGGCATCTTCCAATAACCGTTGGGAATAGGAAAGTTCATAACTGACCAGTTTTTCCGGATTCAGTTCCGGATTGGCAGGAGCAAACATATACATTTCCCGGATGGTAGGGTTGCGATATCCTTTGCTCACCATCGCTTTAAGTTCTGCACTTTTGGGAAGATGAAAAGCCAGTCCTCCTTGTGGAATCCATTCAGTACCTACATGAGAGTGATGATCTACACGAACACCCGCATCCAATGACAACCAGCTATTTATATCCTGACGGAAATCGACATATCCTGCAAATTCATCCATTTGCTTGTCTACTCCCGGTTTCCGCTCTCCGGTAGCCAAGACTTTGTTCCATGATTCCCCTCCGAAGTGCTGATAGTCAAATCCTACCGTCAGACGATTGCCTGTGAAGAACGTAGCACTCTGATACCAGGAAATGCCGAGCATCTTGTCTTTAGAATTAAAGTGTGATGTTTGTGGTTGTTCTCCTGTTTTATATCCGTCATTGATTTTATGCCGTCCCCAATTATAGAAAAGGCTCAAAGCTCCTGATGTCTTCTCATAATGGTTTTCCAAGGCAAGCGAGGTCATACCACGTGTAATACGCGAATCATTGTCGATAAGTGGAACTTGTATCGTTCCCGGATTGGAAGCATTGAAATGGGTTACATTTACATCTCCCCAGAGTTTCCAGGAAGAGCTGAAATCATATCCTAACTTCGCGTATCCTCCATATTGTTTGAACTCCATATCGGGACGATGTCCGTCCGTACGATTGTAAGAACCGGTAACGATACTGCTGAAACGTCCTTTCTTTACACGGTTGGAAAATTCCGTCTGCAAAGTGTTGTATGAGCCATACCCTACCTGCATATTCGTTCTTACTCCCTCATCCTGCTGTTTGCGGGTGACTATATTGATTACTCCGCCCATTGCATTCGAGCCATAGAGTACAGAGGCAGGGCCGCGCAAGACTTCCACTTTCTCTGTCAACATAGACTGATATGCATCCGCAATCGGATGTCCCATCAATCCCATATATTGCGGATGTCCATCGATCAAAACCAATAAACCTGCCGTCGGACTGCCTCCGATACCACGCAGACTCATGCCACCTGCCGCACCTGTGGACACACCATATCCCATAATACCACGGCTGGTAGTAAAGAATCCGGGAACCTGTTCCGTCAATAGCGGCAAAAGTGAAGGTTCATATCTTTTCTCTATTTGTTGCCTTCCTACTACTGAAATAGTCATGGGAAGGTGACGAATATCCGTCTCGTTCCGTGTTCCGGTAACTACGACTTCGTCGATAGTATAGTTTCTTTTGACTTGTGTGCTGTCTTTTCCGGGTTGTGCCATTCCTGAAATGGAAAGCAGGCTGCCGAACAAAAACAAACAAACTGTATTTGTTTTCATATTCTGTTTCGCGCTTTTATTTCTCCTGCAACTTTTTACCACTTCTTATTTTTTCGAGGAAATCACGAATCAGCGGCAATATGGCTTCTGCCGATTCTTCTTCGCTACACATCGTTTCTACCGGACACTAGCCTGTGTGATCACGATTCCATATAAAAGGTACTTCTTGTACGAAATGGACTTTTATATCCGAGCTTCGTAATAAATCCAACGCTTTCGAACTGATGATGTCTGTATGAAGTTCCCGGATACCTCCCAAAATCATGAGGGCGGCAGCCCCCTTCCCTACTACTTTGTCGGCTATCGAAGCTCCTTTCAGGAAATCCGGTTCCTGTGTCAGCAAATCATATAAATCCGCTACGCCACGTTGGGTAAAGGTACGTATGTTGTCTCCATTGGCAATCACACAGGAATATCCTCCCGAGTGTAATAAGTTGATTAATTCTTCCATTATAAGGTTCCTTGTTTCAGTTGTTCTACAAATTGGTCAATCCGGTGCAGTTCTTTGGGTATATCTATGTTTTGAGGACAGTGAGGTACGCATTGATTACATCCGATGCAATGACTAGCCTGACGGAGTTTAGGTACACTGCGGTCATATCCTACAAGAAATGCCCGGCGGGCTTTGAGATAATTCTCATCCTGTCCGTTTTTAGGAACATTGCCTTCATTGACACAACGGTTATAATGTAATAAGACAGCCGGAATATCCAGACCATACGGACATGGCATACAATATTTGCAGTCATTGCAAGGGATGGTAGGATACTTCAGCATTAACTGTGCCGTGTCTTCCAGAAAATCCATCTCTTCGTCAGTCAGCGGTTCCAATGGAGAATAAGTACGCAGGTTATCCTGCAAATGTTCCATATATGTCATACCGCTTAATACAGTCAATATATCGGGGAACGTTCCGGCAAAGCGGAAAGCCCATGAAGCTACGCTGCTTTCCGGACGGCGTTGTTTGAGGCGTGCCACCAGATTGTCATTCAGTTTAGACAAGCGACCTCCCAAAAGCGGTTCCATGATAATGGATGGAATCCCCCTTTTATGTAGCTCACCATACAGATATTCGGCATCGGTATTCCGGGCATTTGTCTCTTTCGCATGCTTCCAGTCCACATAGTTAAGCTGTATTTGTACGAAATCCCACTTTATCTCATCGTGTCGGGAAAGCAGATAATCATATACTTCGATGTCGCCATGATAGGAGAATCCGAGATTGCGGATGCGACCTGCTTCACGTTCTTTTATCAAAAAGTCAAGCATTCCATTATCCAGATATCGTCCTTTAAGGGCGTCCATTCCACCCATACCGATGCCATGAAGCAGCATATAATCGATATAGTCCACCTGAAGGTCTGCAAAAGATTTATGATACATTTTGAGGGAAGCTTCGCGTGACCATGTATCCGGAGAGAAGTTGGATAGTTTGGTAGCAATGAAGTATTTATCACGTGGATAACGGCTTAGCGCAATTCCTGTGGATTTCTCAGAAAAACCTTGCACGTAGGCCGGAGATGTATCGAAATAGTTTACTCCATGAGCGATGGCGTAATCGATTAATCCGTTCACTGCATCCTGATCGATCACTTCACCCTTACCGTCGGGAGCCGGTTTGAGAGGCCAGCGCATACAGCCGTATCCTAAAAGTGACACGCGGTCGCCTGTTGTTGGAGACGTGCGGTAAGTCATTTTATCGGTAGGAATTTCCCCTTCTGCCGATGCACTGCTTGATGAAGAAGTGCCTTTTGACGAGCATCCGTATAGTATCGCTGTCGATGTAGCCGCACTGATACCTACGATTTTGATAAAATCTCTTCTGTTTATGTCTTTCTTATTTTTTTCTTCCATAATCTTGTTCTGATTTAAATCATACAATTCTGTGCATCTGATGTCCGGTCACGTAAATGGCACTGAAAGGACGGGATGGACAAAGATTCTCGCAAGCACCACAACCAATACACCGTTCGACATTGATTGCCGGAATCTTCGGTGAGTCCGCTATTTCGGGATCGGAAGCTACCATCTGAATAGCGGCTGCCGGACAATGGCGGGCACAGTTGCCGCATTCCATTCCATCAGTCAGCGGTACGCAGTTCTCCTTGATCCATACAGCATGCCCGATTTGGATAGCGGATTTCTCTGCCAGGCTGGTCAGATGAATGGCATCTGTAGGGCATACTTCCGCACATTTGGCACACTCCGGACGGCAATAACCACGCTCGTAGGACATTTCCGGCTGCATGAGAGTTGCCAGATTACCGGATGGACGTAATACCTGAGTAGGACAAACAGAGACACATAGCTGACAGGCAGTACAATGTTGGGCAAAGTTGCGTGCATTTAATGATCCGGGAGGATAAATCGGATTCTCCCGGTTGGGAATCTTCTTGTCTTCAATGGCTGCCAATCCTCCGTCTACCTTTTTCTCCTGTGCTTTCAGTATGGTAGAAGTAGCGAAAATAGTCGATGCCGAAAGAAAACTACGACGGGCATTGTCAATCTGTTCCGAGGTCACGGATTTTATTTTAACCGCTTCCGTATTAACCCCTTCTTTCTTTTGAATACGTCTGGTATATTTAATAGCTCCTTGCTTACATTTTCCCAGGCAATCCATACAAGCGACACAACGGCTATAATCAATTTCATGGGCTTTGGCATTAATACAGGATGCCTTACAATTACGTGCGCACAATCCGCAGCTATTACATTTGGAAGTATCGATCACAGGCTTGAAGATGGAGTATCGTGATATGAATCCCAATACGGTGCCGACAGGACAAATGGTATTGCAATAAGTACGTCCGTTACGCCATGCCAAAACAAAAAGCACAATAAGGGTAATCACAGCAATGATCAGTGTTGAAAGACTTTTCATCCAGACATCCACTTCATAGAAAGCATAGCTTTCTGCCCGTTCGGCAAAATATGCCAAGAGATTATTTCCCCATTGCCATACCGGAGCCAGCAGACTGGAAACCATCCGGCCGTATGCACTGTAAGGTGCCAGTAGAACGACAAAAGCATTCAGTCCGGCAACCAAGGCAAGGATGAATACAGCCAATACACCATATCTCAGCCATTTTAAAGCCGGAGAATAACGGAAGCGGTTCTTTTTCTGTTTGCCGGAGAACCATGAAACAGCATCCTGAAATACTCCTAACGGGCAAATGACCGAACAATAAATACGCCCGAATAGTAATGTGAGCACAATAAGGAATAGCACGACACCTATGTTCAAGGCTAATACTGCCGGCAGGAACTGAATTTTCGCCAGCCATCCGAACCATGTGTGCAATGTCCCTGTGAAATCAAGGAACAGCAGGGTAATAAGTGTGAAACACACGATTGCGGCTGTAAGTCTGATAGTACGCAACATAAATTTATTAGATTTTCAATTTATAGTAGTTATATCTTAATTATTTTCAATTCCATCAGAATCGAATCTTATGCTTTTTAACCGATGCAAATTTAAGCAGAGTGATTGATTTTTGCAGTATATAAATTACAGAAAGTTATACCA
>ERZ1027076.964-NODE-964-length-10055-cov-3.442800_pt1 | contig 10055 bp, 6 predicted proteins | sample MGYA00519416_ERZ1027076 | MGnify/ENA primary metagenome ERZ1027076 (study PRJEB26926, sample SAMN06164525) | human gut metagenome | biome: ENVO:00009003; feature: ENVO:2100002; material: ENVO:00002003 | host: Homo sapiens | place: USA | collected 2012 ... | reverse complement strand
GGCAGCGTCAGATGTGTATAAGAGACAGCTGCCATATCAATCAGAGCAAGTATTTTGCCGTTACTGAACAATCCTACTCTGTCACATACTTTCTGTGCCTGGTCCAGATGGTGGGAAGAAAACAAAACCGTCAGCCCTTCCTCTTTGCTCAGCCAGCGAATCAGTTCAATAAACTCCTGAACACCCGCAGGGTCAATTCCCGAAGTCGGCTCATCTAGAATAATGATTTCGGGATTCTTAATAAGCACATCGGCCAGACCAAGACGTTGTCTCATACCGCGGGAATACTTTCCGGTTTTCTTTTTCAGCTGATCTTCAAGCCCTACGCGCTTCATCAGCTCCAGTGCTTTTACTTTCGCCTCCTTGTCAGGGATACCGTTCAGCCGTGCCGTATACATCAGATTTTCCAGACCTGTCATGTCATCATAGAATCCCACATCTTCGGGCAGATAGCCGATTTTCCTTTTCACTTCAATAGGATGAGTGGTAGAATTAATTCCACAAATCTCGACAATTCCCGATGTGGGCTCCGTTAATCCCATCATCATCAAAATAGTAGTTGACTTTCCGGCACCGTTCGGACCCAGCAAACCGAAGATTTCTCCTTTCCGGATACTCAGGCGAATATGATCTACAGCAGTAAATTTACCGTATTGTTTGGTTAATTCGGTAAGTACGATCACTTGTTCGCCCATAATTTACCTCCTTCCATATTTACGGAACAGATAGTAGACAACACCGATAGTAGCCAGAATAATCAGAACACCTACCCATCCCCAAATCATCGGAGTCTTTACGGCAATTCTGAATTGCGCATCTGCATTCACTTCCGGAGTTTTGGCCATCATCGTAGTTACATAATCACCCGGAAGCGCTTTCTTAGATGCTTTCAAGATGGCTACAACAGTAGCCGTTTCTCCGGCTTTCAGCATTTCTATCTTTGACGGTTCGAAAGCTACATCCCAGTCAACCGGCTTGTTGGCAGACAGTTGGATATCTTTCAATAAAGAAGAACCTGTATTTTTAATTTCCAGTTCGATTCGTTTGGTATCACCGGCAGTCACGTCAGAACTTAATAATCCTCTCGGGGTGGTCAGTTCCATCTGATAAGAACCGGTGACAACTACTTCCAGTTCCAGTTCAGCCGAAGTATTGCCTGTAGCGGCACGTACGGGAATTTTATAACTGCCAGCTTCCACATTGGCAGGAGGAGTGATGTCTATACTTACATTCTGGCTGCTGTTGGCTTCTACTTGTGCGGAAGTTGCCTGCTTATAATTAGGTTTGAAAATAACATTCCAGCCTCTGGGTGCTTTAGCCATCAACGCATACAGTTGCTGATCGGCAGTCTGATTCTTTAGTGTGGCATTAAAGGTGAAAGTTGATTTGGAATTTCCCTGCATATTGGGCTGGTCGGTGGTAAACTCCGTCTGATAAGTACCTTGTTGTGCCACAACGACATTCAGAGGGAGTTGCGCTTCTCCGGCAGACACTACAAAATGATAGCTGCCTCTGCTTACTTTTAAAGGAACATCTACCTTTAGATTAAAAGTTTTCTTTTCTTTAGGGAGTACGGCCAACTGACTGAGATTCCAACCACCGGATTTCATTTCATGTTTCCAGCTGCTTGATAGGCCACTGACGGAAAGATTGGCATTCACCAACTTGTCTGTGTTGTTAATCAGGTCGATGCTGTAGTCAATAGACGCCCCCGGTGAAACGGAGATTTTTGTGTAAGGTGTGTACAAGATCACGCTTTTAGGTATAGAATCGTTAGCGTGTGTGTTACTCATGGGAAGTATTCCCAGCAAAACAGTTAATAATAAAAAACAATTTGTTCTCATAGTCATACGAAAGTTCTTATGGTTGATTTAATATGAATATTGTCAAATTTGTGCCTGCAAAAATAAGCGATGAATTTATTAGTTGCTGTTAAAAGAAACAAAAGAATCAGATAAGAAAGATTTCCTTTGTTTTTTTCAGATTTTGCCCAAAATTCCCAAATCTTTTCAGATTCTCCTCTCATCTTTGCATTATAAATTAAATGATAACAGTAAAACCAATTAAAAAAACAATGATTATGAAAAAGTTAGTATTCTTATTAGTATGCTTGTTCACTTTACAGACAGTAGCACGTGCAGATGACGATAAACCTATCCAGGTGACTCAAATGCCACAATTAGCACAACAGTTCATCAAACAGCATTTCTCTGACAGCAAAGTGGCACTGGCAAAAATGGAAAGTGACTTCCTTTACAAAAGCTATGAAGTGATTTTCACGAATGGTAATAAAGTGGAATTTGACAAGAAGGGAAACTGGGAGGAAGTAGATTGCAAGCACACCTCCGTACCTGTTGCCATTATTCTTGCCGCCATTCAGAAATATGTAACAACTAATTATCCGGATGCAAAAGTGCTGAAGATAGAACGTGATAAGAAAGATTACGAAGTAAAGCTATCCAACCGTACAGAACTGAAATTTGACCTGAAGTTTAATCTGATTGATATTGATAATTAACTTTCTTAAAATCTACGACAACAATGAAACTCAGAATTTATACACTACTGATAGCATTCTGTGCAGCATGGAGCCTGCACAGCTGCGACAACGATGACGATGAATCAATTGCTGTTCCTACCCCATTGCAAGAAGCATTCTCGACCAGGTATCCTAACGTCAAGAACGTAAAGTGGGAAACAAAGGCAGGATATTATGTAGCGGACTTCTATGATGGATATGAGGCATCCGCATGGTTCACAACGGATGGCAACTGGCATATGACTGAAACGGATATCCCGTACACCGCATTGCCCGATCCGGTAAAGAGTGCATTCGAAGCAAGTGACTATAAGACATGGAAAAGAGACGATGTGGATAAACTCGAGCGGCAAGGCATCGAAACAGTCTACGTCATTGAGGTGGAAAACCAAAATCAGGAAGTCGATCTGTGTTATTCTGCCGACGGAGTGCTGATTAAAAGCATTGCAGACACAGACGATCATGAAAACGAGCACCTTCCGACCACTCAACTGCCCGCCGTCATGAAGACTTTCATTGATGGGAAATATGCAGGAGCAAGAATCGTGGAAGTAGACGTGGAAGATGATAAAAACGACTGGGATTTCGGATTTACGGAAGTAGATATCATCCATTTCGACAGTGGCCTGAACCGCAACGTTTCCAAAGAAGTCCTGTTTGATAAAGGCAGAGAGTGGTATTCTACCTCATGGGAGGTACGGAGAAACGAACTGCCCACAGCAGTGACCAATGCCATCAGCACCGAGTATGCAGGATATCAGATGGATGATGCCGAATACTTTGAGATGGCAACAGAAACATCCTATTATCAGATTGAACTGGAAGGAAATAATTCTCCGGATATAGATATTAAAGTAACCGCAGACGGTACGATTCTCAAATAAAATAAAATAGTGACACTATCGGTTATGGTATAGTGTCACTATTTATTTTTATTCCTGTGCTCGCTTTCTCTTTAGCTCCGACTTAGCTTTATCATCGGCAATGCTGTCTGTTTGCTGCTGTTGCACCTTTTCGGCTTCTTCACGTTTCCGCTTGCTGCGCAGTTTCCATTTATTCCAGAAGAAAAGGTCACTCCATTTATTGAAATCCTTCTTATACATGATACCGACTCCCTGCGTAGTAAGGTTTGTCTTTGTGTAGTAACGGTCATTTGTTTCATTATAAGCCTTCAGACGAATATCTCCCGAGCGGTTGATCAGCCATTCAGCTTCGAAGTCGCCTATAAAGTTGGTATTCGCCATCGGATTGTCCCGATAGCCGAAATTACCATTAACCAACAGGCGGTTGTTCAGCAACTGACCGGACAGGATACCTTCTACTTCCATATCCGTCCATCCTTTATCACCCGTGCTCAGATTGGTACCGATATTCCAGTTATTAGTCTCAAAAACCTGAGATAAGGCATTATTCAACTGACCGGACAGAGTAGAAGAGAGTACCGATGACATCACGTTCGAGTTCTGATTGTTCCGTGCAGCATCTTCCGTATAGAACTTACCGATACCCAGCAGATAAAGAATCTGCATATTCATCTGCTCTTCAGTGCTGATATAATTGCGCACCAACGTCTGAATTTCATCTCTTTCATTCGGAAGCTCGATACCCAGCTTAATGGTCGGCCGCAGTAAAATCCCACTCAGATTCATGATACAGTTTACCCGTACATTAGTCTGCTGGGCAATGGAGGAAACATCCGGATTCAAGTCGTTCAGTGAAGCGGAGTTTACCGTGTATGATGCCTGAATATCCATATTCGCATCCAAAGGAGCGCCGTTGAAAGTAATCGTACTTCCATCTTTGATGATAAAATCCTTGCGAATCACTTCCTGCAAACTGAACTTATATATTCCCTGACTGATCCGGTAATTACCAAACATCTTCACATCCCCTTTATTATAAAACTCCGTGCGTATGTTTCCTGTTCCCTTCGCACTGATGTAGTCTCCGGCTATAGGGTCCATAATAATTTTCATGGTGGCATCGGGTGTAGCATCTACTAGAATATTCAAACGAATATCTGTCTGATGCTCTTCTTCGTCCGCCTGACGCTTCTGTTGCATCTGCTCAAAATAGGAATTTACCCGAATGGAATCCTGAATGTTTCGACGGGGCGTTTTATCTACAAACTTTATAAACTGGGTGCTGGCAGCCGACGCCACATTTCCGTTGATATAGGTGAATACCGTATTCCGGTTGGTCGTCATGGCGAGATTTACGTCCAGTCCCTGTATCGCATTCCCTGCAAGCAACGCATTTCCCGTAGCATATACCGTTCCAAAGAATGGCATATCCGTCGATTCCTTCGTATTCATCAAGAGCATATTATTAGCCTGTATCTCAAAACGGTAATTTATATTCTTGAAATGCTGGAAACGCAGATACCCGTTCAAGGTTCCCGAATGCCCTTCCATATCGGCAATATGCATATTATTGAATTTCAATCCGGTAGGAGCCAAATGAATCGTATCTCTAACGGCAAAGTGGGTATTCAGAATATCAAACTTCATGGAAGCATCCGTCATAACAGCCCCATCTAGATTCAATCCCTTGAACTTTCCGTAAAAATGTACTTTTCCCGTTCCCCGTCCTTTTATATCCTGTGCTATTGATTTCATATAAAATTCGAGGAACTTCAAGTTCAGTTCATGGGCATCGATATTCAGATCGAGTCCGCTTTCCGGTTTCAACGGGTAGATCATACCGATGACTCGCGATGGTGACGGTGATATATCCTGAATGGAAGCATCCAGATAGATTCCTCTTTTCTCATTATCCCAGGCGCCATATACGTTCAAATCACCTAAACGGCCCTGATTGAGCGAGAAGTTCTTGACGAAGAGGCGGGTATTCATCACAGGTTTCTTGAACACGCTGCTGGCATATGCTGTTCCCGTAGCATCTCCTTCAAAGTTTACGTCATCGGATATGTTTGCAATATCAAATACGTATCCCATATTAATGTCTTTCAGGTCCACTTTTACGGTATCTGCCGGATTGTCGGAAAGCCGCCCATTGATACGCACATAACGGTCATGATGGCTGAAATAGAAATTATTCACATCCACCTTGCCCGAGTCCACCACTACCTGCGAAGGATGTATCTGCCAAAGTGTATCATTCAAGATAACGTCTGTCTGTTTCACATCCACCATCGCTTTCAGCAAAGGCTTTTCACCTGCTGTACGCAGGAATTGTGCAACAGCCGCCAACTTTCCGCTATAAGTTGCTATGGCATTATTTCCCCAGTTCAGAGTCGTGCTGACTTTATCTTCTTTGGCCTGTGCTTCCAGAGAAAGATTCACGGCTCCATTCTTTTTCAGACTGGTCAGCCGCACCTTCGCACTGATATGGTCCGAAGGATTCTCGCACAAGATCATACCCGACTCGATAAAGTTGTTTTTATATTGCAGGCGGGGGAAGTAGCCTTCCACACGTAGCCGCTGCAAGGCATCATTAAAATACCCTTTCAACGTAGAATGTGTATATACAGTCAACGGAACATCAAATATCGTAGATAAAATGTCCGTATTATATATATGTACATCAAACGCAAAATTATTGTTCGTCTCTATCGGTTTCTTCGGAGGCAATATCAAAGACGGCACATACCGACGCATGATATTGAAAATACTTGCCGGTAAAGTATGGTACTGGAATTTTCCCGCTATGTTTGCCGTCAGAAATTCAGAAGTCAGTTTAAGCTGATTTTCATTATCCTGCCGGGTAGCCCGTACATTCATGTTCTTCATGAAATATTCCTTGTCCGGTGCCCTGAACTCCAGACTGTCCACATTGATTTCTCCAATCATCTCGTCAATGGAACCTCCGGTAAAATTAGCTTTTACCTTCAGAGAGAACTCCGCATCCTGGTAATCAGGTGTAAGATTTAAATCATTAGGACGGAACTTGTCGACAACGGCAAGGAAATTGAAAGTAGGAACCTTGGATGTCACATTCACATCTCCGTTCAGATAAATAGACCCATTCGGATCATCCAGCGCTATCTTTCCGTTAAATCCGCCTTGCTTGTATTCGCCGTCCAGCGTAATATTCTCATATTTATATCTGCTATATTCCACAGATGCGATCAATCCCTTCAACTCTACAGCAGGAAGCTGTTTTTCGATATGCCGTCCATGTACATCAAGATTAAAGGTGATTTCCCCAAATTTCTCATTATTCAATAACTTGCCCAGTTCAAACTCTTCTGTTTTGACAGCACCGGAATAAGCAAACAGCCCCTTAGCCTTATCGGAACTTAACTTTAAGTCGGTTTTTACATTACCAAGCCCGGTACGAAGCTGTCCGTAAGTAACTAGATCGGTGAAGTATCCGGAAATCTCTCCACGGAAATCAATATCCCCCAAACGTTCCAGAAGGGGAGGTACACCATTGTAATTGCTGCTCAGATTACGCACCAAAAAACCGACACCACGATTGTTGGCGGAAAGTTCGGAAAGCTTCCCGTACACATACGCATCCTGCGGACTCGATAGTTCCTGAAGCGATACATCCCCCGATAGCCGGAACTGGCGGTCGTCGGCCGTAATCTCCAGATGAGAGCAGGTAAGCTGGTCGACCGTTCCTTTTACCTGCATATCCAGCGTTATCGGTTCCTTGAAATGCGCCAATATAGGTACAAAAGGGGAAATATCTTTCAGAGTAATCTGCGAGGGTAACGTACGGAAAGAAAAGTGGACCCTCTCCGAGAACTGATCAAAAGCCTTCAGACTGTCATACACCAAATGAATAGTATCCATCTTCAGTGAAGTTTCGGGCAGCTCAATGGCAAAATTCTCTATATTAGTCCGTTTATCATTGGCAACCAATTTCAGACTCATCTTCTTTAAAGAGAATCCGGAAGCCTTTTCATCGAAGCTCACACGCTTGATACCAAGATTCAAAGAATCCCTGCTCATCGCCTTCAATGAAATATTGGCTATAATATTCTGAAGTTGGATATGCTTGGCATTAAATTTTCCCGGAGTCTCTTCTTCCGAAAGTACATGATAGGACATTCTTCCACGACGAATCAATATTGAATTGATACGCAAATCAAGCGAACTCTCTTTCTTTACAGTGTCTTTGGAAGCAAAAGCATCCAGAACAAATTTAAAGTTAGGAGGAGTATCCGGTGTTTCCTTGCGAAGATTAATATTGAAACCGAAAAGCTGTACACTACTGATAGAAATCTTTCCCTTAAAAAAAGGCACAATGTCGAACTTGGCAGACAAACGGGTGACTTTCAACATTTCCTGTCCACTTTGGTCATCAAGCAATACATCATCAATGATAATACGGTTCAATAATCCCATATTGATTCTGCCGATTACCACTTTCGTCTTCAACACTTCGGAAAGTTCATCGGCGACAAACGCACTCATCGCTTGCTGAACATTTGGTATGTTCAGCAAAACAATAGTTCCGATATATACTCCCAGTACAATACCAACTACCCAGCGTACAGTCTTTTTCAGCGTTCTGATAAGCGATAACTTTTATTTAGCGAACAAAAATATAAAATAGTTCGTTATGAATCGTAGTTTTATGATTACTTTTGCACCGTTTAATAGTTTAAATAACTTATGAGTGCAATAATATTAGGAATTGAGTCCTCCTGTGATGATACGTCGGCAGCCGTTATCAAGGATGGTTATCTGCTGTCAAATGTGGTATCAAGTCAAGCCGTACATGAAGCATACGGCGGAGTAGTACCCGAATTAGCTTCACGGGCACATCAACAAAATATCGTTCCTGTGGTACACGAAGCACTGAAACGGGCAGGGGTTACCAAAGAAGAACTGAGCGCGGTAGCTTTCACACGTGGACCGGGATTGATGGGATCTTTACTTGTAGGCGTCTCTTTCGCCAAAGGATTCGCACGTTCACTCGGTATTCCTTTGATAGATGTTAATCATCTGACAGGGCATGTCTTAGCTCATTTTATTAAAGCAGAAGGAGAAGAAAATATCCAACCGAAATTCCCGTTCCTTTGCCTGTTGGTATCTGGTGGGAACTCGCAGATTATCAAGGTGAACGCATATAACGATATGGAGGTGATCGGACAGACGATCGACGATGCTGCCGGTGAAGCGTTCGACAAATGTGCGAAGGTGATGGGGCTGGGGTATCCTGGGGGACCTGTCGTGAATCGCCTTGCCAACGAAGGAAACCCGAAGGCTTTTACATTTAGCAAACCGCATATCCTCGGTTACGACTATAGTTTCAGTGGGCTGAAAACCTCTTTCCTTTATACCTTGCGTGACAAACTACAGGAGGAACCTGATTTTATCGAAAAGAACAAGCAGGATCTTTGTGCCTCTTTGCAAGCGACGGTGATCGATATCCTGATGAACAAATTGCGCCGGGCGGCAAAAGATCTGGGCATTAAGGAGGTTGCCGTAGCTGGTGGCGTATCGGCCAATTCCGGCTTGCGGGATGCATTTCTTGACCATGCGAAACGTTTTGGCTGGAAGGTGCATATCCCGAAATTCTCTTTCACGACGGACAATGCGGCAATGGTTGCCATAACGGGGTATTACAAATATCTCGACAAGCAATTTTGCCCGATGGATGCGGCTCCCTTTGCAAGGGTAGAGGTGAAACTAAGGTAACATGTTGGTCGTTTCATGGGCATGAAACAAAAGTTTCCCCTGCATGAAACAAAAGTTTCCCCTGCATGAAACAAAAGTTTCCTACAGGGGAAACTTTTTATAAGATATAGGAACAAGGTAAAGAAGATACGAATGGTTATAGAAAAAGAAATAGGCGAGTTGCTTCGTTCCCGCCATCTGACGATGGGAACGGCTGAAAGTTGTACCGGCGGATATATTGCACATCTGATTACACGTGTGGCTGGCAGTTCAGATTACTTTTGTGGAGGAGTCGTTTCCTACAGCAATGAAGTGAAGCACCATGTTTTAGGCGTTTCGGAAGATAGCTTGGCGCAGTACGGGGCAGTCAGTCGTCCGGTCGTCGAGCAGATGGCGTTAGGAGCGATCCGTGTGTTAGGTTGCGACTGTGCGGTTGCCACTTCCGGCATTGCCGGTCCCGGTGGAGGTACGCCGGAAAAGCCGGTCGGAACTGTCTGGATTGCTGCCGCCCTGAAAGACATGGTCGTATCAGAATGCTGTCATTTCGGGACAGAGCGTGAAGATAATATCCGGTTGGCGGCGAATACGGCGTTGAGGATGCTGCAGCAGTTGCTATAAAATAATATGTTTCTCGTTATTTATTGGCCCTTAGCTGTGAAACATCCTGTATAAAACATCCGGTTGTTTTCTCGTGCCGTTTGGTTGGACACTTTGAATTGCGGAAAGGCCTGTTCCAGCCTTAGCACCAATGTGTCGCCTAAAGATGTATATAAACTGTCGGCGGTCGAATTATAGGGAAGACTGCCGAAATAGCAAAGATGATTTTCATTCATGAAAAGATCGGCGCCTAACCAACCTTTTCGGATACCCCATTCGGTTGAATCGGGGAGGGAAACATAGAGGTCGAGACTGTCCGATTG
>ERZ1027076.961-NODE-961-length-10068-cov-4.173974_pt1 | contig 10068 bp, 9 predicted proteins | sample MGYA00519416_ERZ1027076 | MGnify/ENA primary metagenome ERZ1027076 (study PRJEB26926, sample SAMN06164525) | human gut metagenome | biome: ENVO:00009003; feature: ENVO:2100002; material: ENVO:00002003 | host: Homo sapiens | place: USA | collected 2012 ... | reverse complement strand
AGCGTCAGATGTGTATAAGAGACAGGCTGGAAACATAAGCCTTGGTGGCCGCATAAACGGCAAAATCCGGAATGGGCAGGAGGGCTCCTAGGGAGCTGAGGTTGATGATATCTCCTCCGTTCCTCTTCATGGAGGGGACCAGCGCATGGCACAGGCGGGTGAGGCTTTCCACGTTCAGGCGCAGCAGAAAACGAATTTTTTCCCAGCGGCCGTCCGAGAAATCTCCGTAATCACCGGCACCGGCGTTGTTAATCAGAAGGGTTCTTCCCGGAGGAAGGCTGTCCAGGCGGGAAATGAGCATATTCAGGGAGGCTTCGTCCGCCAGGTCGCAGGGAAGGACGGAGGCGTGAAGGCCTGAATGGCGTTTTTCCAGGGCGGCGGCAAGCTGGCGCAGGGCGGCTTCATTCCGGGCGATGAGCACCAATTCCGCCGTATGGGGGGCCAGCGTTCCGGCAAACGCTTCCCCGAAGCCGGATGATGCGCCCGTAATGATAATCCTGTCGTATTGGAGGCGTGCGGTGTGCATGGCGGGTTGGAGCAGCCCGTATCATGGTCAATCCGGTGCGGAACCGCAATGAAAAAGGGGGAAGGAGGACGCAAAAAGCCGGTCTCCCTTTTTTAGGCCGGGGCCAGGCGCAGAGGTTTTCAGGTGCATGGAACCGGGGCCGGCCTGTTCCGCACTTCCGGGCGGACGGCCGCTCCAATAAAAAACCGCCTGCCGGATGAACGGGAGGCGGTTTGATGGAAGAGGGGATGGTTTCTTAGGCCTGGGCGGCTTCTTCCTGCACCTGCACTACGCGGAAGGGCACGCGGGAGGCGAGTTCGCCGTCAACCGTCAGGTCGATGGAGTAGTTGCCCGGTTTTTCAAAACGCAGGCCCTGGAAGTTCATGATCAGGTTGCGGGTAAAGAAAGAGGCTCCTTCCGGGAAAGCGGGAACCGGGAAATTGATCTTGATGGGCATGCGTTCCTTGTCCAGCGGCGTGCCGTCGGCATCAACGATGCTCAGGCCCAGTTCGTGCGTACCTTCGTCTTCAGGAGTGAGGCAGATGCGCAGGGCAACGGCGCAGACGGGATGCACGACCGGGAACTGGCGGGCGACCAGGGAGTCAAAGCCGCCCTGGATGCAGAGCTTGCCCTGGTAGTCGGCGGCGAAGTCACAAAGAGTAGAAACTAAAATATCCATGTTGTGATAATGTTGATGTATTTGGCTAGCTTTCACGCGGAAAGCATGAACATTGGACAGAACTATACTTCCTCTGGACCTATTGCAAGATAAAGCTGTAGAAAATATTGTCATTTCTCCGTGAAATTCCGGTTGCGCTTGAGATGGGGCGGGAATCCCTGTACTACTGTTCCGGCAACGCGTTTCCGGGCATGATCCAATGGTTTTTTGACATTCCTTCCAAGCTGATTCACTGGAGGCTGAATCTGGTCAGGGCGCTGGGCGCCTACGTGCCGTGGCTGCGCCGTGACGACGGCTCCATGAAGGTGCATGCCGGAACGCTGGTGGACTTGTTCGCCACTATTTTAAGCGGACGCCGCCATTTGAGCGCCCGTGATGCGGACGCCGCCCTGGATATTCTGCGCTATACTTTCCCGGAAGTGGAGCACCGCTGGCTTTCCAACCGTTTTGAGCGGTCCATGAGGGCCAGCCTGACGGTTGCGGATGTCCTGGCCTCCGCAGCTTCCGGCAGGGATGAGACGGAACGCATGGCGATAGCTCTGGAAGTGCTTTCCCTGCTGATCAATACGGGAGATTTCCGCATGACAGGGGAGCTGTTTGACCAGGTGACGTACGGTCTGGAACTGCCGGGCACGGCAAACCACCTGAGGCAGCTGCTGATGACGCCGGACGTGGAAGCCCAGGAACCGGCGTACAGCGTCGGTTTTTCCTCCGGCATCGGTGCGGAGGTATCCCTTCCGGAGCAGGACAAGGGCATTTCCTTCCGCCTGATCCGGTGTTCCCGCCTGGTGCTGGTGGTGAATGACGGCACCCGCCCCATTGTGGTGCGCGGGCGCCATTTGCAGCCCGGCGGGGTGATGCCGCTGACCAACGGGCAGGTGGTGCTGCTGCCGTCCGGTCCGCTGAGTTTTGAAGACTTCGCGTTTTTTCTGGACTGCAAGCGTTCAGGCAAGCAGGAAGTATGCTATATTTCCCTGGACGGCGGCTCCCTGCAAATCAGCCGGGTGCGTTCCCGCGCCAGCGAGGTGCGCGTGAACATGGGGCTGGCGTGCGAGGTGGAGGTGCTGAGGCCGGAAGTGGAATTCTCGGTTGACGGGAGACGGCTGTACCCCGGTGAAAGCGTGCGCATGGCCTATTACTCCTCCTTCACGCTGGACGGGGAAGGGCCTTTCTCCATGGGAGAGGTGCAGAATTCCATGTCGGACATCGGGCGCCGTTTCCGCCTGGATCCCGGAAACCGCAAACTGCGGGTGACCAACCTGCCGGAAAAGGCGCGCAAGGGAGACATGCTGCTGACTCCCGGTCTGGCCCCCGGAGCGGTGCTGGAGGTTTCTTTTTCCAGCGCCACCAATTCCGGCTGGCTGGAAGTGGTGGAGGCCTCCATGCCTCTGCTGCTCAATGGCCGGCCTGTTCGGGGAAGGGTTTCCCTGAGGGATGGGGACGTGGTGCACCTGAATGCCTACCACGCGCTGCGCTGCCGTTTTTCCGCCGGGGTGCTGGATGAAGAATACCATGCGATCAGAACCCTCAGCGTGGAAGGAGTGACCAAGGAATTCCTGCGCTCCGGGCGCGTGCTGGACAACATTGACCTGACCGTGAAACGCGGGGAAATGGTGTGCATCCTGGGGCCCAGCGGATCCGGGAAAAGCACGCTGCTCTCCATGTTGGCCGGCCAGCTGCCGCCCACCCGGGGCTGCATCCGTTACAACAACCAGCTTCTGTACAGCGCCCCGGATCTTATCCGGCCCTACATCGCCTTCATTCCCCGGGAAGATATTCTGGATGCGGCCATGAGCGTTTCCGAACACATCTCTCAGGCCACCATGATACGCCGTCCGCGGCTGAGCCGGTCGGAACGCGTCAGGCGCGTGAACGCTATTTTGAAATTTCTGGGCCTGACGCACATCGCCTCCCGCCGCGTGGGTGAGATGAACGCCCGCACCATTTCCGACGGGGAGCGCACACGCCTGAACCTGGGGCTTGACCTGGCGGGCATTGCCGATGTTTTCCTGCTGGACGAACCTATCAGCGGCCTGTCCACGTCAGATGCCAAGCTGGTCATGCAGACCATGCAGAACATGAGCCGCGACAAAATGGTAATCGCCACCATGCACCGGCCCAGCACGGCTATTCTGAACCAGTTCCACAAAGTGCTGGTGCTGGACCACGGCGGCCAGATGGCTTACTGGGGGGACGTGCCGGGCATGATGCGGTATTTCCGGAAGGCGGCTGCGGACATGGCTATTGACGTCTCCGAGGAGGCGCGGACGGCCGGAGGCGCGGACTACGTGTTTGAGGTGCTGGAAGCCCCCCTCTCCTGGCACGACCGCCGCAGGCGGCAGCACCCCCGCCTGTGGCAGGAGCGCTTTGAAGGCTACCGGTTCCGCAACGTGATGGGGCATCATCATGAAGGGGGCGCCCCCAGAACGCTGTATGAAGGCACGCTGGAATTTCCCCCTGCCCCCAGGCGCAGCGTCATACAGCTCTGGCGGCTTTTCCGCATCTGGGCCGTGCGCACCTTCCTGGGGCGCGTGCGGAGCCGTATGGGGCTGTACACCATGCTGCTGGAAGGGCCGGTGCTGGCCCTGCTGATTTCCATGACCCTGCGCGCCTCTTCCAGCCCGGAATATACGTTTGCCACGGCCCTCCACATCCCTTCCTACCTGTTCCTGGCGACCATTGTGGCCATGTTCTTCGGCCTGACCGGGGCGGCCAGCGAAGTGCTCAAGGACCGTGCCCTGCTCAAGAGGGAGAGCAATGCCAAGGTATTTGTGACCGGTTATGTGCTGGCAAAGGCGCTGGTGTTGACGGGACTTTCCGCCGTGCAGTCCGCCCTGTTTCTTTGGGTGGGGAACTCCATTCTGGAAATCCATGAAATGTTCCTGATTTACCTGGGGACGATGACCCTGACGGCCTTTGTCGGCGTGAGCCTGTCCCTGCTGGTTTCCGTCTTCGCCAGGACGGAGAGGGCGGCGCTTAACATGGTGCCTCTGCTTCTGATTCCCCAGATATTGATGGCCGGAGCCATTGTCCGCTTTGATGAAATGAACCAGTTCATCCCATGGTCCGCCCACCGTACGGATGAACACGGGCGTCTTAAGCCGGGGCGCGTGCCGCTGGTGGCGGAATTCTGCCCTTTACGCTACTCTTTTGAAACGATGGTGGTGGACCAGGCGTCCAAAAATGTATGGGAGAGGGAGCGTGAAACCATCCAGGAGAAAGTGGACGACCTGAAGGAACGCCCTCATCTGGACGACAGGGAATTTGAAGAATTCAAGCTGCTCAAGATGGCGCTGCTCCACATTGCCGCTATTGGAGCGGAGGGGCCGGAACAGGCCAAAGCCGCTGTCCGGCAGGTGAGGAGGGCAGCCCTTGGCGGTTCGGAAAAAAGCTACAGGCGGACTATTGCGGAATTGGAACTCCTGGGTAAGGACCGTCCGTCCGTTAAATCCTTCTATGTCAATGACCGCGTTGTGATGCTGGATGAATCTGCCGAAATCCAGCGTGTCAGCCGGGATGCCCTGGACAGGCCGGAAATTTTTCTGGCCCGCCGCCAGCCTCTGCCCTGGGGAGGCTCCGGCCTGTCCCCGGGGGATTCCGGATACAGCGCGGATGACGGAACGGTTCCCACCCCATGGAAGGATTCCCTGTTCCTGTTCCTGATGGGGGCTGCCCCCCTGCTGGTCACGGGCCGCGTCCTCAAGCGCAGGCTGGAAAAGGCCGGATGACGTTTGCGGCCTGCGGGGATTGGCGTCTGGATTTTCCGCCGCAAAGCGGAAAATCCGGCGTGCACGTCCGGGGAATGGCAGCGGGCCGTAAGCCCCGGTGCATCCCGCAAAAAAAACGGAAGGCCCCTCCAAATATTCTTTTATTTATGTGTTGACGCGCCGGACGGAATCACTATCCTTGAAGAAAATCTTTTTCTTTATGTTTTCCCGATTGACGAACAGGTGCGTATTATCTTCCCTTTCCGCGGTAGCCTTGTCCCTTGGACTCTTTTCCTGCGGAGGCAGCGGCAGTAGCGGTGACGGGGAATGCCTTCCTTCCGGCACCATGCTGGACTTGAGCGCTTCTCTTTCCACGGAAGGCGGGGTTGGGCCGTGGAATGTTATCGTCAAATTGACGGGCAATGGTTCGGACCTTCCCCAGGTAAGCATTAATGCGGACAGCAGTAGTGACAGCGCTCCTATGAATATTGCTTCCGTAGTGTACCGCAGGACGGGATCATCCGCTATTCTGAGGGGGAACTTCACGATTACTTCCGGACAGTGGACGGCTCCGGGGCCGATTGTTGTGACAAACAGGGACAAGGCCTTTATAGATGCTAATATTTCCTTCAACACCTCCAATGAACGTGAGAGCTGCGGCGGGACGTTCACCGGTTCCATCACTTACCAGGTTCCCGTTTTAAATGATGAAGGCGTTGAAGAAGCGCAGGACTGGACCGCTACGGAAGGAACGGTGAGTTACACGGTATCCTGAGTTCTGATCATTTATGACGGGGGTTTGCTGCCGTGAAACGGGGGGCAGGCCTGTTTGAAATTATGGTCGGAAGGGCAAAGAAATGTCTTTGGGGTATCTGGCTGTGCTCGGGGCTGGCTCTTTGTGTCTGGAATGCGGAATCGGCCGGCGGGGGGGATATGACGGCCTCGAAAGATGCCTGTTTTATCAAGACTTTCCGCGCCAAGATCGTCCCGGAAAGGCTGCGCTCCTTTGTCATGCCGGCAGATGGAGTTGTCAGCAACTGGATTCCCGCGGACGGGCGCGTTCAGAAGGATACCATTATTGCAACGGTCAATGAAGATGAAATTGAGCTGGAGCGCAAGGAGCTGGAGGTCAAAATCCTGAAGGACCGCATCGCCAAGGAGGAAGAGTTGTCAAAGCTGGAAAAACAGCTTGAAGAGATAGAATTCTACTCTTCCCTGACGAGGGAGGAACGGCAATATGCCAGCAAGCAGGCGGAAGGCGGGGAAAGGGCCATCCGGGCTTTGAAAGACAAGATTGAGCTTTCCAAAAGGGAGTTGTCCCTGGTGGAGGACAAGCCGCGTCTGGATTTTCGCAAGAAGGAGGAAAAATATATCCTCAGAATGCCTTTTGACGGAAAGCTGCAGTACCAGTTTTCCATTCCGCCGGATAACAGCGTAGCCCTGTACATGGACGCCGCGTCCCCGATTGCGACCGTGTGCGATGACTCCTCTTATTATCTGACCATTTCCATTTCGGACCCTGATTTGACGAATCTGCCGCCGGAATCCCTTTCCCTGTCCGTCCCTCTGGGCGACGGTTCCGCCCTGAAGGGGGCTTTTGCCTTCAAGCGGGTGGAGAAGAATGTTTCCGGCGGCGGGGAATTGCTGGCGTATTTTTTCCGTCTGCCCCGTCAGGAGCATGCGCGCGCCCATTCCATGCTGGGTTCCAACTGCACGGCCCGTCTTTATTACATGCCGCAGGGAGAAGTGTTTCATCTCAACAAGGTGAGGCTTGCTTCCCTGCCGGAGGGAAAAAAATGTTCGTCCTGGCAGGAACTTCTTGAAAAAGTGCATCCGGACCTGGAGCTGGTGGTGAATGGGGAAACGGAATTGATTGTTCGAAAAAAATGAAATTGCTGTGCGAATCAGTCTGTTTCAGTTATTCAGGCAAGCAGTGGATTTTTGAAAATTACAACAGGGTGTTCACTTCCGGAATCACCATTTTGAAGGGGTATTCCGGATGCGGGAAAACGACGCTGTTAAAAATTCTGGCGGGTTATCTGAGCCCGCAGCGCGGGCGCGTGATTACCCCCCGCCGTAAGGTTCAGGCGGATTCCCTCTACCGGCGCAAGGAGGTGAGTTACATGTTCCAGGGGCTCAATCTCCTTCCCCTGGCTACAGTGGAGAGAAACCTTCAATTGTGTGCGGAAATGGCCATGCTGCCTAAAAAGCAGTGGACGCGGAGGGCGGATGATTTGATTGCCCGCCTGGGCCTGGAATCTCTGAGGCATAAAAAGGCGGGGAGCTTGTCCGGCGGCCAGGCCCAGCGGGCGGCTCTTGCCCGCACGATGATGAAGGATTCCGATGTGCTGCTGCTGGATGAACCTACCTCCGGCCTGGATGACGGCAATACGGAAATCATTAAAAATTTGATCAGGGAGTACCCTGCTGACAAAATTTGCATTTTGAGCACGCATGATTCCCGGCTGTTTGACCTGACCCATGAAATCATTGATTTTAACCTGTCTGTATCTCTTTAAAGATACTCTCCACCGTTGGAAGGAACGCCCGGCCAGCCCCCTTTCACGGATTCTGGTGGCCTTCTTCCTTTCCCTGTGCGCGCTCTCTTTTCTCGCCAATTATGTCCTCTCCGCCAAAATGCTGCATGATGAAATCAGGAAGAACGGGGCGGACCTGATTATTGTTTTTGATACCGTGCGCGACGGGGACCCTTCCAAGAAAAATTTGCTGCAGCATGAACTGCCTTCCCTGTATGGCTGCGACGTCCTGGTGCTGAATGATGCCCGCGCGGGCGTGGCGCGCGTGGGCAAGACAGTATTCCCCATCCTGGAATACAACATGGAGTCCTGTTCTTTTCTTTCCGCGCTCGGATTGGAGGACGTGGCTACCGTCCTTCTGTACAATCCCTCCCGGAGCCCGTTGCAGGCGGGGCCTTGTACGGTCACCATAGCGGATTTTGATTTTTCCCTGAATGCCTCCCCTCTGCCGGAGGGGCATTTGCTGGGCAGGCTGTATCCTTCCGGAGTCATTTTGGCCCCGGAAGGAACCTTTAGTTCCGGGCAGGAGGTTCCCGTGGAAAATTGCCGCTACATCATCCGGGTGCATGAAATGACGGCGGCCCGCATTCGGAGCATAGAAGAAGTGCTGAACAACATGGTGCGTTATGACGGCAGTATGACCATGGTTCAGACTCACGTAGGGCTGCTTGACAGGCTGGAAGTGCTGATGGGCAACCAGACGGAGTGCAGGACGGGTTTTTCCCTCGGCATCGCCGTGATCGTCGGCATTCTGCTTACAGCCCTGGCATCCATGGAATTCCGTCAAAATGAATATGTCTATACGCTGATGAAGAGCTTCGGGGTGCGCCCTGTACTGCTGATTATGGCGTTTATCGTGGAAAACGCGTTTCTGATTGGCGTTTCCTTTTCGGGAGCCGTCTGGGCGTTCATGAAAACCCAGAAAATCGTATTAGGGGAATTCTTTAAGCTGGGAAACTCCGTCCTGACTTATGCCGATATACGGCAGGATTTGTGGCTGCTGGGAATTTCCCTGGCGGGGTGTGTTCTGCTTTCCTCCATTCCGGTCGCCTTTTCCGCCTGCCGCCCCATAGGGAAAGTGCTCAAGTAAGTGATGGAGCTTCGGGGCTGCTCCCGGTTTTGTTTGCGTTCCGTCCGGCCCGCCTTTGCCGGTTTGGGGAAAAGGTGGATTTTATTCCGGCAGGAGAGATCAGGGTAAAAAAATCCCTTCCCACAATGGGAGCGGGAAGGGAGGTGCGAAAAAAGGGGCCTATTGGGAACTGGAACTGGGTGTTATGAAGTCCCTGATGACAGCTTGGCAGTTATCCTGCTGGGTTACCGTTGAGGGATATTCGGCGTCTTTGACACTGCAAGTGGCTGAACCGAGGCCTTTGGAAATGTTGTCGGGATTATACAGGACGACAAGGGCGTTCAGATTGTTGGTTGTTTCCCCGTCATTGGACGACCAGTAAAAGCCTATTTGTTCCGCAGAATCGGAGGAAGGCTTGTAGTTGACAACATGAATGGATGCCGTTGAGGCGGCCGGACTGGTTCCGGTGTAGATAGTAGCGGTACTTTCTGAGGCGATGATGAAGGAGAAGACGTAAGGCTGACCGTCCGGAAGAGTAATGTCCAACGTGCGCTGAAGGCCGATGGGAAGATAGGCCTGTTCGCTGGAACTGGATCCGCCGCAGCCGGAGAGGATCCCAAGCCCGAGAGTAATTAAAGCGGGAATGTAAAGGCGGGAATTCATGGTTTGATGGATAAAGGAAAGAATTTATTTATGACTGGGATATGATGTTGACGCTGATGGTGATGCCGTCGATGGGGATGGGTTGCCTATCTTCCGCTTTCATGTAGGAAATGCTGGCTCCACCTTCCCCGGAAGAAGCATGGGAGGCGTTCTCAAAGGTTAACTGGGGAATCCTGATGGTGCTCACAAGGGTATTGGGTTCTGACGATGAACCGTCGTTTCTGTTGTAAGACAGACTCAGCTCCGCGGTGTTTTTCCCGGTTTTGGTGTAGGAATAAATGCCTGCCCCGTTCCACATGTCTATGTCTTCCCCTTGCGTCTGGGCGATGAACGCCCCGTTGTCACCAGTGGTTATGTTAAGAATATCGGGAAGATCTATGGCGGCATCCGTAATGCCTGTTACCATCATGTTTAATACCTTGCTGCCGATGGTGGAAGGCGCCAGGCCCTCGGCATCGGAACTGCTTCCGCCGCATTGGGCCAGCGTAAGAATGCCGAGGGAGCAGCAGGCCGCAGACAAAGAGGTAAGAAAAGGACGCGTCATAAAAGGATAATAATTTTCCGATAAACTGTGATATCACACATGATTTGTCAAGATAGGAATCAGGAGGGAGGTATTTTTTACACGGGGAGAGGAAAAACCGAATTCCCTGCGCTCCAGGACTTCTTTTTTCCTTCTTTCCCCGCCAGCCGTGTTGATGCTTGACTTTTCAGGGGCAGAAGCTATGTAACAAGGGGCCTGTATGTTCCCGTTTCCTCCTGTTGTCCGTTCTTTCCTGTTTTCCCTGTTTGAAAGGGCATGGCTGAGGGCTGCGTTGTGCTTCTGCCTCTGTGCGGCGGTATGCGCCTCCTGCTCCGTGGACAGGCACATGGAAAAAAAGGCGGGGGAATTGATGGCCAGGATGGAT
>ERZ1027076.959-NODE-959-length-10089-cov-11.534981_pt1 | contig 10089 bp, 6 predicted proteins | sample MGYA00519416_ERZ1027076 | MGnify/ENA primary metagenome ERZ1027076 (study PRJEB26926, sample SAMN06164525) | human gut metagenome | biome: ENVO:00009003; feature: ENVO:2100002; material: ENVO:00002003 | host: Homo sapiens | place: USA | collected 2012 ... | reverse complement strand
GAGCGCGATTGCTGCTGCCGCTCACACGCCGGAAATTGGCACGGTGATTGATGATGCAATGCGCAGTATTGAGAAAGAAAACAAGCGCCTCAAAGATATTCTTCCTAAGAACTTTGCCCGTCCTGAGCTGGACAAGCGGCGTCTTGGCGAAGTGGTTGATCTCTTTACCAACATTCAGATGATCGAGCATGGGAATAGCAAGGACATTCTCGGTCGTACATACGAATACTGTCTCTCCAAGTTTGCCGAACAGGAAGGCAAACTTGCCGGTGAGTTCTATACTCCCTCTTGTGTTGTGCGTACACTTGTTGAAGTATTGCAGCCGTTCAATGGGCGTGTTTATGACCCATGCTGCGGCTCTGGCGGTATGTTCGTTCAGTCCGCAAAATTCATCGAAAACCACGGCGGCAACATCAACAAGATTTCCGTCTTTGGTCAGGACTCCAACCCGACCACATGGAAGATGGCTCAGATGAATCTTGCTATTCGTGGTATTGAAGCTGACCTCGGCAAGTTCAATGCGGACACGTTCTTTAACGATTGTCACCCGCAGCTCAAGGCAGACTTTATTATGGCAAATCCGCCCTTCAATCTTTCCGGCTGGGGCGCGGATAAACTCGTTGATGATGTCCGTTGGCAGTATGGTACGCCTCCTGCGGGCAACGCCAACTTTGCATGGTTGCAGCACATGATCTGGCATCTCGCCCCGAATGGGCGTATCGGTATGGTGCTTGCAAATGGTTCGCTTTCCTCGCAGTCCGGCGGTGAAGGCGAAATCCGCAAGAACATTATCAACGCTGACCTTGTGGACTGTATCGTCGCAATGCCGACGCAGCTCTTCTACACGACGCAGATTCCAGTATCGCTCTGGTTCCTTGCAAAGAACAAGAAGCAAAAAGGCAAAACGCTGTTCATCGACGCCCGGAAGCTCGGCACTATGGTTACGCGGAAGCTGCGCGAGCTGACAGATGAAGACATCAAGAAAATCTCTGACACCTACAACGCTTTCGTAGAAGGAACGCTTGAAGATGAAAAGGGCTTCTGCGCGGTTGTTACTACGCAGGACATCGCAAAGCAAGATTACATTCTCACGCCGGGACGCTATGTTGGTATTGAGGAACAGGAAGATGACGGCGAGCCGTTTGAAGAGAAAATGGGACGTCTGACTTCTGAACTTTCTGAGCTTTTCACTAAGTCTCATGAGCTTGAAGCTCAGATCAAAGAACGACTGGGGGCGATTGGATATGAGCTATGAGACGTATCGTGTTACTGACCTAATTGATGAAATTGCGATGGGTCCATTCGGCTCAAATATTAAAGTCTCGTGTTTTGTAGACAGTGGAGTACCTGTTCTAAATGGCAGCAATCTTGAAGGATTTTCTTTATCTGAAAAGGCGTTCCGCTTCGTCACAAAGGAAAAAGCTGATTCTCTTAACAAGGCAAATGCGCATCGCGGCGATATAGTAATAACGCATCGAGGAACGCTTGGACAAATAGTGTTTATTCCGCAAGATTCCAGATATGACCGGTATGTGATTTCACAATCCCAGTTTCGAGTTCGATGCAACGACAAGGTTTTGCCTGAATATCTTGTCTATTACTTCCACACTCCGATAGGACAGCATAAACTTCTCAGCAACGCCTCACAGGTTGGAGTTCCCGCACTGGCAAGACCATCTTCGACCTTTCAACAGATCGAAGTCGAATTGCCTGAACTGAGCATTCAGAAACGTGTTGTCGAGATTATTACCACAATTCAAAAAAAGATTGAGAATAATCAAGAGCTAAACGATAATTTAGCTGATCTCCTACAAACGGTCTATCAGGAACGTTTTGGCGATACCAGTTTGATAGCAAATCAGGGCATCCTATCGGATATTTGCTCATATTCAAGAGACAAAGTAGCTGTCTCCGAGCTGAACGTCAGCACCTACTTCTCAACAGAGAATATGCTGTCGGGAAAAGCTGGTTCAACCAAGGCTACAAGCCTCCCAACTACATCGCAGACAACTGCTTGCCATAAAGGTGATACGTTGATTTCTAACATTCGACCTTACTTTAAGAAGATTGTCTACTGTGAGGACAACTGTGGCTGCTCAACCGATGTTCTTTGCTTTACGCCAAGTCAACCGCGATACTCGGCGTACCTATTCAGCACCCTATATGCCGACAAGTTCTTCGCATTTATGGTTGCTGGATCGAAAGGAACGAAAATGCCTCGTGGAGATAAGCAGCAGATTATGACATACCCTGTTGTTCTACCATCAGAAGAAGAGTTAGCCGGGTTTAATACCATTGCTTCACCACTCCTTGAGCAGATTTATTCCAATAGCGCGGAGAATAAACGGCTGTCCATACTGAGAGATACCCTTCTTCCCAAGCTGATGTCCGGAGAGATTGATGTTTCTGCCATCCAGCTCTAAGCTGCTAAATTATCGTTTACCGTCTTAATAACTCTCACCAGTGGCGAGAGTTTTACAAAAGGGACTGCCACTGAATGTCGTTCTCTTACCTCGAAAGGAGACACGACAATGACAGAACAACTTATCGCGGAGATACAGCGAAAAATGCTGCCGTATCTCAACAACGAACAGCTCATGCACCTTCGGGATGCAATGGCTGAGACATTGGAAGGGGCAACGATCACCTATGATAGTGGCTCAATTCCAGCAGAAGAAACAGATGCAGTCGAAGCATTTATCACGGCAAAGCGGATCGAAGGCTGCTCGGAGAAAACCCTGAGCTACTACCGGAAGACGATTGAGGCTCTGATTGCCGGAGTCGGAAAGGCTGTACAACAGATCACTACAGATGATTTGCGCCGCTATTTGACATGCTATCAAATTCAGCGTAGGTCGAGCAAAGTGACCATAGACAACATCCGCCGGATCCTGTCCAGCTTCTTCTCATGGCTTGAAGATGAGGATTTCATTGTGAAAAGTCCGGTACGCCGGATTCATAAAGTCAAGACTGCAAAGGTGGTCAAGGACACCTACACCGATGAAGCATTAGAGCTGATGCGTGACAACTGCACAACGGCACGAGACTTGGCGATGATTGATCTTCTGTCTTCCTCTGGAATGCGTGTTGGTGAGCTGGTCACGCTAAACCGCGAAGACATCAACTTCAACGAACGCGAATGCGTTGTTGTCGGCAAAGGCAATAAAGAACGACTGGTCTACTTCGATGCAAGGACGAAGATTCACCTTCAAAACTATCTTGAGGGCAGAACAGATGAAAATCCCGCATTGTTCGTTTCGCTAAAAGCCCCGTTTGACCGGCTGATGATCGGCGGTGTGGAGACACGTCTTCGGGAGCTGGGAAAGCGTCTGAATATCCCGAAGGTTCACCCTCACAAGTTCAGGCGCACACTGGCTACTACTGCCATAGACAAAGGAATGCCCATAGAGCAAGTCCAGCAGCTCTTAGGACATCAGAAAATCGACACCACCATGCACTATGCAATGGTGAAACAACAGAATGTGAAGCTGGCACATAGAAAATATATCGGTTAGGAGTGCAAATATGGAAACCAAGAAATACCGATTTGATGAAGTGACTATCAACTTTGACAAGAAACGAATACCTCTTTCCAGCGCACAACGCGAAAAAAGGCAAGGCACGTTTCGTTATTATGGTGCGCAAGGAGTGATCGACCATGTTGATGATTATATCTATGATGGTACATATCTACTAATTGCAGAGGATGGTGAGAATCTAAAATCAAAAAAGCAGAACATTGCGCAGGTTGTTGACGGACAATTTTGGGTCAACAACCATGCACATATTGTGCAAGGAAACGAACAGTGTGACACCCGATTCCTTTGCTATTTGATAAACAGCATGGACTTATCTGGATATGTCACCGGTTCAGCTCAGCCAAAATTATCTCAAGCGAACTTGAATGCCATAACACTCTCTCTACCTACTCTCGTTGAGCAAAAGAGGATTGTAGAATACCTATATATGCTTGATCAGAAGATAGATGTCAATCGACAGATAAACGATAATTTAGCGGCTTAGAGCTGGATGGTGAAGACATCAATCTCGCCGGACATCAGCTTGGGCAAGAGACTATCCCTAAGTCGCTTGAGTCTATCGTTTTCGATGGCGTTAATTCGTATTTGCGCGTACATCGGTGAAACGAGAGATTGAAACTCTGCCAGCTCGTCCCCCGAAGGAAGAATTAACTCATAAGAGAGCGTGTCCGACGGTGTTGTTCTTTGTCTACTGCCCGTTGAGCCAGTAACATGACTACACATAAAGTCGGAAAAGGAATTGCTATCTATGACTGAGTACAGGAAATCTGTAATAGTCTTATCTTTTGCTTTATAGACGATGAACTCCGTAGAGCATACTGCATTCCTGGTCAGACAATACGGCTTCCAAACACGCTTCGTTGTTGGGTTGAGTTTTGAGATCATGAAGCACGAGGCATCAATGATGAATTTATTGCTCTTGATGGATGTGGATAGCTCAAAGACCGGAAACCTCGCCTCATCAAAAGCTGGAATGCTATAATGCTCAAGCAGTATCTCAGGCTCTTTCAGTGGGTTGAAACTCTTATTTGAGATCGTCGCAACCTCTCCAAGAGTTACAATACGCCAGTCGGAAGGCAAATCATTAGGCGAAACAGTCTCAAAACGCTCATGATATATTGCGTGAGCTTGCTGCTCTAAATTATCGTTTACCTGATTTGGAGGTTGTACCATGTTTGATAAAGTTCAGGAGAGCTTGAAAAGAAGCAAAGACGAGCGCCAGAAAAAGCGTCTTGAACAGGAACGGGTTCGTCTTGAGAAAGCCGCAGCCGAAGCGGTTCGTGAGAAAGAGCGGCTTCAACATGAGGCGGAAAAGATACAGGCTGAAAAAGATCGCCTTCTCTCCCTTGATGACAAAGGGCGGATGGTAGAACTGATTCTGGCAGTGCGCGGCTTATACTCACAGATAGAGTACATTCAGAGTCAGCAGGAGTCTTTATCCGAGCGGATTGACGATATTGAGTCAGACATCTCTTCCATCCGCAGCGATATTTCGGATTTGGAGAGCAGAATGAGTTCGTCCGATCAATAAAAGCCAATGAAGGAGGCGCAGACGTGATTATTTCCCCGCAATCTCTTGATACAAACCTCAGTCAGCTTTTAGCGGAGGTTAAGTCCGGCTCAATGCAGTTGCCGGAGTTTCAGCGTGACTGGACTTGGGATGATAACCGAATTAGGGGCATTATCGCCAGCTTATCACAGGGTTATCCTATGGGTGCCATCATGCGGCTGCAATACGGCAATCCGGACATCCAATTCAAATACCGTACAATTACGGGTGTAAAAGGCGTTTCTGTGAAGCCGGAGCATTTGATTCTCGATGGTCAGCAGCGGCTTACTTCAATTTATCAGGCAACATCCTCTAAAGAGCCGGTCTCGACCAAAACAGAAAAAGGCAAGGCTATTAAGCGTTATTACTATCTCTCAATGGAGAAGTGCCTCGACGATGATGAGGATCGTTTTGATGCTGTCCTCTCCATCCCCGAAGACCGCAAGATTAAAGAGAACTTTGACCGGGATGTGAAGCTCGATCTCTCCACCAGAGAATATGAATACGAGAACAAGCTGTTTCCGGTCAATATCGTATTCGACAGCAACGCAGTTATGGACTGGTTCATGGGCTACATGACGCACTACGGAATGAAGCCGGAAGCAATGGACGAGTTCAAGCGTTTCCAAGCGGATGTGCTGAATACAATTTCCGGGTATAAGCTGCCTGTGATTACACTGGACAAGTCCACGCCGCGAGAGGCAGTGTGCAAGGTGTTTGAGAACGTCAATACTGGCGGTGTTCCTCTCACGGTGTTTGAGCTTGTTACCGCAACTTATGCCACAAGAGACTTTGACCTGAGAAAAGACTGGGTGCAGTGTCGAAATACAATTTGCGGTTTCGGTGACACGCTGAGAACAGACCTGTTCGATGGGATTGATGAGACTACCTTCCTGACAACGGTTTGTCTCTATACAAGCTATTTGAACAAGCAGTCTGGAAAGACAAACACAATCTCCTGCAAAAAGAAAGATGTTCTGGGACTTCCTTATGAATCGTACATAGCGAACCGGGATGCAGTGCTGTCTGGGTTCAAAATCGCAAAGGAGTTTCTTCTTCGTGATCAGTGCGTTTTCCGTCAAAGAGATTTGCCCTATACAACGCAGTTGATTCCCCTTGCAGCGATCTGTGCTGTTCTCGGAAAATCCAAATGCAACGAGCCTAACACGATCAAAACGCTTTCTCGTTGGTATTGGTGCGGAATTTTGGGTGAGATGTATGGCGGTGCGAACGAAACCCGCTATGCCTATGACATTGAGGACATGGTTGAAGAGGTCAATGGACGTCCGAATGCAATGCACACGATTAACAGCGCAGTCTTTTCTTCTACGCGGCTGCTAACCCTTCAAACTCGCTTGAGCGCGGCATATAAAGGTATAATGGCTCTTCTTTACAAGGAGAAGTGTCGTGACTTTATGAACAACACGACGATTGACATTGTAAACAGTATGCTTGAGTCTCCGGATATTCACCATATATTCCCCGAAGCATATTGCGAGAAAATGGGCATCAAGCGCGAACGGTATAATTCCATCATTAACAAGACCCCGATTCTTCCAGCCACCAACCGCTCGATTGGCGGAAATGCGCCGAGTGAGTATCTGGGGGCAATTCTAAAGAAGGTTGATGGACTGACCGAGAATGAGTTGCAAGCACGGGTGGAATCGCACTTTATCAACTATGCAGAATTGAAGGCAGATGACTTCAATGGCTATTTCATCGACAGAGCAAAAAGCCTTCTAAACCTAATTGAAAAAGCGATGAATAAGCCCGTCACTGACAGAGATGCAGAAAACACGCTGGATCAGTTCGGGGCGAGTCTGGCGTAAAAGGGAGTGACAAACTATGGCAGGATATTTTACAGAATCAAATTACGAGAACGCTGTCTTGCAGCTTCTCAATGAAGAACTGGGCTATAACTATATCTATGGACCGGACGTGGAGCGCGATTATCACTCGCCGCTTTATGAGGATGTTCTGCTACCTTCCTTGCAGCGGATCAACAAGAGCCTGCCTATGGACGCTCTGACGGAGGCAATCTATAAGCTCAAGAACTTTGAAACCGGAACGCTTTTGCAGAAGAACATGGTCTTTATGGACTACCTCCAAAACGGAGTCCCGGTAAAATACTATGACAAGGGTGAAGAACGCTCTACCCTTGTTTACCTTGTAGACTTCAAAAATCCTGCCAGTAACGAGTTCACAGTTGCGAATCAATGGACTTTCATTGAGAACTCCGAAAAAAGACCAGATGTGATTCTCTTTGTCAATGGTCTCCCACTCGTCATTGTGGAGTTGAAGTCTCCGTCCCGCGAAGAAACCGATGCTTCCGCAGCATACCGCCAGCTCCGGAACTATATGTATGAGATCCCCTCTATGTTCATTTATAATGCGGTATGTGTCATGAGCGACTTGACCACTTCAAAGGCTGGTACAATCACGTCCGGCGAAGACCGCTTTATGGAGTGGAAAACAACAGACGGCAGCTATGAGAATACGCAACACGCATCATTTGACACATTCTTTGTAGGACTGTTTGAGAAGACCCGCTTCCTTGACATCGTGAAAAACTTCATCTGCTTTAATGTGGATGGACAGAATACTTTCAAGATACTCGCCGGGTATCATCAGTATTTCGCAGTCAAAAAGGCGATTGAGTCTACAAAACACGCAACCGTGACGGACGGTAAGGGTGGCGTCTTCTGGCATACACAGGGCAGTGGAAAATCGTTGTCTATGGTCTTCTATGCTCATTATCTGCAAGAAGCGTTAGAAAGCCCCACTATCGTTGTCATTACCGACCGTAACGATCTGGACGACCAGCTTTACGGACAATTCGCCCGCTGCAAGGACTTCCTCCGGCAAACGCCGCAGCACGCTGAGAGCCGCAAGAATCTGAAAGAACTGCTTGCAAACAGACAGGCAAACGGCATAATCTTCACGACCATGCAGAAGTTTGAAGAAAGCAACGAAGCTCTTTCGGAGCGTCGGAACATTATCGTGATGGCTGATGAAGCGCATCGTGGGCAATATGGTCTCAATGAGAAGGTTGTGGTCAAGCAGAAGGACAACGGCGAAGTCGAGGCGAAAACCGTTATCGGCACTGCCCGCATTATAAGAGACACGCTTCCTAATGCGACCTACATTGGATTCACCGGAACACCGATCTCCACAAAAGACCGCAGTACACGAGAGGTCTTCGGTGATTACATCGACATCTATGATATGACACAGGCAGTTGAAGATGGCGCGACCAGACCCGTCTACTACGAGAGCCGTGTGATTCACCTGAAACTCGACGAGAACACCCTCCATCTGATCGATAATGAGTATGACATTATGGCTGACAACGCCGATCCGTATGTCATTGAAAAGAGCAAAAAGGAACTTGGTCAGATGGAAGCAATCCTCGGTGCCGACCAGACGATCAATTCCTTGGTAAATGACATTCTTGATCATTACGAGAATTACCGTGAGAATATCCTAACCGGCAAGGCGATGATCGTTGCTTATTCGCGTCCCATAGCAATGAAGATTTATAAGCGCATTCTTGAGCTACGCCCAGCGTGGACGGAAAAGATTGCAGTGGTCATGACGCAAGGCAATAACGATCCCGAAGAATGGCGTGAGATTATCGGCAACAAAGCTCATAAGGACGATATGGCGCGGAAATTCAAAGACAACAACTCTCCGCTGAAAATCGCCATCGTCGTGGATATGTGGCTGACCGGCTTTGATGTTCCCTCCCTTGCTACGATGTATGTCTATAAGCCGATGGCTGGACACAACCTGATGCAAGCTATCGCCCGCGTCAATCGTGTCTTCAAAGATAAAGAAGGCGGTTTGGTTGTCGATTACGTCGGTATTGCGGCTGCACTGAAACAGGCAATGAACGACTATACTGCCAGAGACAAGAAGAACTATGGTGATACAGATGTAAGCAAGGCTGCATATCCGAAGTTCCTTGAAAAGCTCTCTATTTGCAGAGATTTGTTCCACGGATTCAGTTATGAGAAATTCATGACCGGAAGCGACCTTGACAGGGCGAAGCTCATCAGCGGCGGAGTGAACTTCATACTCGGCAAGAGTGTTGCAGAGTACGAGCTTCCCGACCATGAGAAGACACAGAATGTGTTTATCAAAGAAGCCCTGCTTCTCAAGCAGGCACTTTCGCTGTGCAGCAGCTTGGTAGACGAGCAAACTCGCATGGAGGCAGCTTTCTTCGAGTCCGTAAGAACAATGACCGTGCGCTTGGTTTCAGGCGGTACCGGAAAGAAGTTTACGCTTCCGGAAGTAAATGAGCGCATTAACGAACTTTTGAAGCACAGTATCAAAAGCGAAGGCGTTATCAACCTTTTCTCTGATGTCCAGACTGAGTTTTCGTTGTTCGATCCGAAGTTCCTTGAAGAAGTGGCAAACATGAAGGAGAAGAATCTTGCAGTCGAACTCCTGAAAAAACTGATTTCCGAACAGGTCTCTGTTTACCGCCGAACAAATATCGTCAAGTCTGAGAAGTTCTCCGAAATCATTCAGAGCGCAATGAACCGCTATTTGAACGGAATGCTGACCAACGAGGAAGTCATTCAAGAATTACTCAAGCTGGCGAAAGACATTGCCGCTGCTGCCGCCGAGGGTGAAAAACTCGGATTGACAGCGGACGAGCTTGCCTTCTACGATGCTCTCACAAAACCACAAGCCATCAAAGATTTCTATGAGCATGATGAGCTTATTGCAATCACGAAGGAACTGACAGATTTGCTTCGCAAAAACCAGACAATAGACTGGCAAAAGAAAGAGAGCGCAAGAGCTGGAATGCGTCGTCTGGTCAAAAGGTTGCTGAAAAAACACAAATATCCGCCAGAGGGTATGGATGATGCTGTCCAGACTGTCATGAGCCAGTGTGAGATGTGGACGGACAATGTAATGACCGCTTAACTCCCCTACGAGAAAGGAGTAGATCATGGGCAATTCAGTCATGTTGAATGGCGTCGAATATGCCGG
>ERZ1027076.958-NODE-958-length-10094-cov-4.692001_pt1 | contig 10094 bp, 10 predicted proteins | sample MGYA00519416_ERZ1027076 | MGnify/ENA primary metagenome ERZ1027076 (study PRJEB26926, sample SAMN06164525) | human gut metagenome | biome: ENVO:00009003; feature: ENVO:2100002; material: ENVO:00002003 | host: Homo sapiens | place: USA | collected 2012 ... | reverse complement strand
GAGATAGGAGTCCGTCTCGTGGGCTCGGAGATGTGTATAAGAGACAGCAATAGCACCCCATCAGTCTATTTGGAGGGAGGGATATGGATGTCTGAAATTAAAGTTCAAAAGGGCGAGTCTTTGGATAGTGCTCTTCGCAGATTTAAACGTTCCTGCCAAAAAGCCGGGGTTCTTTCTGAAGTAAGAAAACGTGAACATTATGAAAAGCCCAGCGTAAAACGTAAACTGAAATCTGAGGCCGCAAGAAAACGTAAGTTTAAGTAATAGGCAGTAAGGTGATGGAGTTGTCAATTAAGGAACAGCTGATGGCAGACATGAAGACTGCCATGAAAGCAAAAGAAGAAGGCCGTTTGGCATTAGGCGTTATCCGTATGGCACGGGCGCATATTCGTCAGGCAGAAATTGACGATGGACACGCGGATTTTGATGATGATCAGGTTCTTGCAGTCCTCCGGAAAGAAGTGAAGCAGCGGAAAGAAACGCTTGCTGAAATTAAGGATTCCGGCAGAGATGACCTGGTTGAGGAAACCCAAAAGGAAATTGCTGTGCTTGAAAAATATCTTCCGCCAGAAATGACAGAAGATGCCATTCGTGCAGTTGTTATTGATGTGATTTCTGCTTTGGATCCGGAACGAAAAAATCTTGGTACGGCGATGAAAGCAGTCATGGCGAAACTAAAAGGGAAAGCAGATGGAAAAGTGGTTAACCGCCTTGTTCGGGACGTACTCGGCTGACTCTTTTATTGCTTGACAAGTATAAGATGCTTGATGTATTCTTAATTCACAAGTTAATATTACGTCAAAGATGACTCATTCCTTCGGGAGTGGGTCATTTTCGTTTGGTGGAACTTGGTTGTAAAGGATACAGCCGTTCTAAAAAAACTTATAGGAGGTTTTAAAATGAACAAAGATTTGCTGTATTGGATTCCGGCGGGACAGTATGGGAAAGAGGGTGTTCTTTCTTTACTGGCACAGCATCCTGAAATCAGATTTGTATCGCTCATCGGAATTGATCTTGCAGGCAATGATACAGATGAGAAAATTCCGATTGAAATATTTATGAAAGACTATGATGATTTCTTTGCGGGAAAAGCTGTGCAGACGGACGGCTCTTCTGTTGTATTTATGAATATAGCCACCTTGAATGATGCCAGAGTTGATTTTGTTGCAGACAGCACAGTTAACTGGTATGTAGATTATAATGACGAAAATGTGGACGATGCGACGGGACTGCCGGTGGGAACGCTGCGTATTCCCAGTTTTCTTATACACAATGACAAATTTATTGATTCTCGTTCTATTTTGAAACGGTCTTGTGATTATGTGGCGGAAGAATTAAAAAAACTCATTGCGGGAAAAACCATAAAGGGGATGGAGAATTTTCCGACAGGTGAAATTCAGGATATTGTTTTTACAACGGGTACCGAATTGGAATTTTGGGTAAAGACGCCGAGTGAAAAGGAAACAGTGCAGCATTTATCCATTTCTCAACGCTTGAAAGAACAGTATTGGCAAAGAATGCGTGGAAATGTCCGTACTGCGATGGAACAGGCTATTGAGGAACTGGATGCCAGGGGCATGCATGTGGAAATGGGACATAAAGAGGTCGGCGGAATTAAATCAAAAGTGGATGACGGCGGCCATATTTTTGATGTCTGTGAACAGCTGGAATTGGATTGGCTCTTTTCTACCAATCCGTTACAGGCAGCAGATAATGAATTGACTGCCCGTATTATAATCCGTGAAGTATTTCGCAGAAACGGTCTTGATGTATCCTTTAAGGCAAAACCGATTATCGGGGTTGCAGGAAATGGTGAACATACCCACGTGGGATTTGCCGCCCGCCTTAAGAATGGAAAAGTTTTGAATCTCCTTGCACCGGAAGATTTGAAAAAAGAATATCTTTCTACCATTGGATACGGATTTATCATGGGCGTCTTGAATAATTATGAAGCGACCAATCCATTTATTTCATCTACAACGGATGCGTTTAACCGGCTTAAACCCGGATTTGAAGCACCGGTTTGTATTGTGACATCTCTTGGGCATAAACCGGAGCAGCCCTCTCGGAATAGAAGTATCCTGATCGGTTTAATTCGTGATTTGGGGAATCCCAAGGCGACCCGATTTGAACTTCGTGCGCCAAATCCCTTTACAAATACCTATCTGGCTGTTTCCTGCCTGTACCTGACAGCATTGGATGGTGTGAAATATGCGGTAAATTGCGGAAAGACACCTGATGAACTTTTAAAGGAGCTTTCTAAAACTGCCGGAGAAGATGCCGATTATCTGCAGAAAGAAAGAGAGTACCGCTGCGAGAAGAATGTGTTCGAAGATTATACGCAGGAAGAGCGGGATGCAGTATTCGGGAAACCGCCTGCCACGGTATGGGAAAATGTAAAAATTATGAAAGAAAACCCTGATAAAGTGGCTGTCTTGACGCAGGGGGATGGTATTTCTGACGCTATCGTAGATTCTTTTGTGGCCGGTATTGTATATCGGTGGGAAAATGAGTTGATTGATCGTTTGATTCCGGACACGGAAGCAGCTGTAAAGCGTTATAAGAAACTTATTCATGAAGATGAACTTGATGAAGAACGTTGGGATAGCATCAGTACCAAGCGTATTGAGCTTATCAAGGATGGCAGGCATAAAAAATGCATCTGTACCAAACTGAAGGAGGCATTGAAGCGAAAGGACTATGATATGGCTTCCAATCTGCAGCGGGAAATGGTCTGCAAGACGGAAGCACTTGGTGAAGAATATCGTATATATGCTTTGAATATCATCGATTGATACCGGAATGAATTTGTTTTTGTCCAAAGGAACTGAACCGTAAAAAGGGGATAATCCTTGTTTTACGGTTTTTTCTTTTACAGAGGCCGGATTTTTTCAAGCGTGGCGAGAAAGGCGGTTTTCTGATATTTCCGTTATTCAAAAATTTAAAGGGATTCTTACGGAATGACAATGATCAAAATATGTATACTGGAATGAATAGCAGCTGGAAAAATGAAATAAAACTCAGAATTCAGGCTTTTCTGACATTTGAAGCCAAATCATTCGAGGAAATGATAAATATTTTTTATGCCGGTATGACGTACCTTTATCTGAATGTAGAAATAATTTGCATTATCAAGTGCCTTTATGCTAACCTAAAGGCAGAAATTTATTATTTGTTTTATGTATAGGGAAGTTATCTAATTCTCTGAATACTTGTTCATGCGGTGCTATCAATAAGATGATTCGAAGTCGGATGGGAGAAAGGTAAACGGGAACTTTCTATGGACAGGGAGTTTTTTCTTAGGCATATAAAGCAAAAGAAAGATATTTACGGTGAGATTTTCAAGTATAGTAGATGCTTTGACATAAATAATAATATAAATGTTTTTGGTGTTTCTGCTAATTGTCTGATGGAAGCCCGGTCCGGTGAAGAAGAAACGGAATCGGGAAGGGAGCTTGTGTTTTTCAGGCATATAGATTTATTGTCTGCTTACTTACAGTAGGCGTTTTTTATTGTCATAAGGGGGGTTATAAACGGTAAAGTGCCGTTTGTTATTTATCAGTTTTTTTAGATGGGAGGTATTCATGGAATGAAGAATGCAGTGCAGAAAACGGTCGGGAAGAAACGTAAGGGATTTATGCTTATTGAACTTCTCATGGTGGTAGCGATTATCGGGGTCTTAGCAGCGGTGGCAGTGCCTAATTTTATCGGTTTGACTGATGAGGCGAAAATAGCGCGTATCCAGGCGGATTTATCGACGCTCGGTTCGGCGGTAGAAGTGCACTATGCAAAACATGGAAGCTATCCTGCAGCGATTGGTGACTTGGTGAATGCGACAGGCAAGGACGGTTTTCTTAAGAGCGAACCGAAACCGCCGATTGATGGGGAAGCTTATTCTTTGAATGCCGCCACCGGGGAAGTCACTTATGTATTTAAGGGGACAACCTATTCGTCTTTTGGGAAAAATACGAAAAAGGGTTAGTATCAGTAGAGTATTTCAATGACTGATGAAAAGCGCTTGCTGAATGTGGGCGCTTTTTGTAATTTTAAAAGAAAAATAAGATGATAAAATGGAGGCGGAAAGGCAGTATTGATGGAACATGAAAGTACTTGCTGAATGTGGAATTATGATAAACCTGTAAAAGGGAAGACATACATTTGAAAATAAGCGGCTTGACAGATTGGGAGGAAAGTTTTATGATAATTTACAATTTAATAGCATTGAATAAACCGTTGATGTGGAAATAAAAACAGTAAGTGCACTTACAGGGAGCCGGGATATTGAGAAGCCGGCAGAACGCAGACTGTTAAATGGACCACGGAGGGCATGGTGAAAGTGAAAATGATTAGCTTATGACGTAAGGCATACGTAAGTTGCCGGAAGTATGTTGGTACTTCGCTAAGAGCAGGCTTAGGCTTGAAACAAGGTGGCACCGCGGTATATCCGTCCTTGGCAGTAATTGCTGAGGACGTTTTTATTTTGGAAAGAGGTATTATTGTGGATACACGAAGACGATGGCGCATGATGATGGAAACTGAACTGGAAATATAAGAAATCGGATGATGTGAAAAACGGAGAAAAAGATGATGAATACGAGATTTGGAGAATTCGGCGGACAGTATATTCCGGAAATCTTGATGAGTGAAATCAATCATGTGGCGGAAGCTTATGAAAAGTATAAAAATGATTCTGCATTTAAGGCGGAACTGAAAAATTTGTATGAAAACTACACGGGTCGTCCGTCCATGCTGTATGAAGCGAAGAGGATGAGGGCAGATCTGGGTGGGCCGAAAATTTATTTGAAGAGAGAAGATTTAAACCACACAGGCGCTCATAAGATTAATAATTGCATCGGACAGGCGCTGCTTGCAAAACGTATGGGAAAAACACGGCTTATTGCGGAAACGGGAGCCGGTCAGCATGGTGTGGCTGCAGCCACTATCGCAGCGCTTCTGGGGATGGAATGTGAAATATTCATGGGAGAAATCGATACGGAGCGACAGGCGCTGAATGTGTACCGTATGCGTCTTTTAGGAGCAAATGTCAACGCAGTGAAAACCGGTTCCAGAGTTCTGAAAGATGCTGTTAATTCGGCTTTTCAGAATTGGAGCGCCCGCTGTGAGGACACTCATTACCTGATAGGCTCTGCTGTGGGACCTGCTCCATTTCCGGAAATGGTCAGAGACTTTCAGTGCTGTATCGGGGAAGAATCAAAAGAACAGATGATGAAAAAAGAAGGACGACTTCCGGATGCCGTATTTGCCTGTGTGGGCGGCGGCAGTAATTCTATCGGCACCTTTTATCCCTATAAAGATGATACCGCTGTACAGCTCATCGGATGTGAAGCCGGAGGGAAAGGGATCAATACTCCTTACCATGCGGCAACAATTGCGAAAGGACGTATCGGTGTATTTCATGGAATGAAATCCCTTTTCTGTCAGGATGATGACGGAAATATTGAAGAAGTATATTCCATTTCGGCAGGATTGGATTATCCCGGTGTCAGCCCTGAACATGCCTATTTTTATAAGATTGGCAGAGCCAAATACATGGCGGTTACAGATGAAGAAGCTGTGCAGGCCTTTGAATATCTGGCTAAAACGGAGGGCATTATTTGCGCGATCGAAAGTGCACATGCAGTGGCAGGAGCCATAAAATACGCTAAGAATATGGGAAAAAACGAAATCATACTGATTACTTTGTCCGGACGCGGAGATAAAGATGTAGCAGCCATTGCCCGTTATCGCGGACAGGATCTGAAAGAATGAGGAGAAAATCATGAGCCGTATCAAGGAAGCGTTTAAAGACGGAAAAGCACTGATTGGATTTCTGACTGCCGGCGTACCGTCAGCAGAAGATACATTAAGATATATGGAAGATCTGGAAACAGCCGGAGCCGATTTGATTGAAATTGGAGTGCCTTTTTCGGATCCGGTTGCTGATGGCGCTGTCATTATGGAAGCCGATGTACAGGCATTGAAAAATAAAGTCCATTTGCCTCAGGTGATAGAAATTGTAAAAGCATTTCGGAAACAGTCAGAAACGCCTTTGGTATTCTTGACCTATTACAATCCTATATTTAACTATGGTGTAAAAAAATTCTTTGAAGAAGCAAAGGACATCGGACTGGATGGTGTAGCCATTCCCGATCTGCCCTATGAAGAGCAGATGGAAATACGTTCCTTTGCCGATACATATGAAATAGACATCATACAGATTATCGGACCGGCATCGGAAGAACGTATCTGTCAAAATGTGAGAAACGCGACTGGATTTATATATATTGTGTCTTCCGTTGAATCGGCAAATCGGAAATCAGATATGAAAACAAATTTGGCAGATATTATCTCCGTTATTCGGAAAACGACGGATACGCCCGTCGTAGTGGGACTTGACGGTCATCATACGGAAGAACTTCAAGGGATGAAAGAAATGGCTGATGGAATTACTACAGGAAGCATCGTGGTGGATATGATAAACAAAAACGGGAAAGAAGCGGGAGCGCCTATACAGGAATATGTGGAAAAACTGAAAATTTCCATAAAAGGCTGAAAGAATTTTGAAAAGGAAATCGGAAGCGATATTCTTCAGGAAATATCTTCATTTTTAGAATTAATAGGTTAATCAACTAAGAGCGTATCTGGTGTTTCACAGGCCTCATAAAATCATTTTCAGTGAAAAAGGATACACAAAAATACGGAAATGCTGATGGCAGGAACATTCTTTACAAAGATGGTCTTGAAAAAAGCTTTTCCGTATTTTTTGTATGTTTTAAAAACGATGAAGTTGTTTTTGAGTCAGGTATCTTCCGGCACTTATGTTAGTTATCGTCAATTAGATATTTCTTTTATTTTGAGATGACAGAATCTGTCATCGCTATTTTGTATACTGCGGAAAGAATCCGGATATCATGCCGGAAAATATATCCTTTATTCAGATAGGAGGCAAAAAATGGATGAAGAAAAGAATGGAAACATCCCTTATGACCCGGATATCAATCATATCGTGGACACTACAATTTGGGAAGAAGAATCATACGGGTTTGAGGAGGAAGAGCGTGACCATGAAGAACTGATTTCCTCTCTGACCGCACTTGGGACAGGTGTCTTGGTCTTTGGCGAAATGGTGGAAGGAATGGATCGTGTTTTTCAAACAATAGACGATATCTTAGACGGTGTAGACGGTATTTTAGACGACTGGCTTTCATGGCAAAAATCTGAATAACTGTTCCATATCAGGCAGAATAGATAGAAAGGAAAGGTGCATGGCCATAGGAAAAAAGAAAGTTCACCCGGGAGATATCCTGGTGGTGGAAAGGCGGGACAAACTATATTTTCACTATGCGGTATATGTAGGAAATGGGCGCATTATCCACTATGCATCCGATACGGGAGACTGGGGAGAGCACATTTATATTCATGAAGCTTCGCTGAAAGAGTTCACCCATGACGTTCCCGTTATCAAAATTTGTACGTTCCCTGAAGACAGTACATTACCGGGATACCATCTGTATAGCGCGGAAGAAACCGTGGAAAGAGCCAGGTCGCGGTTAGGAGAAGAAAAATACGATCTGTTTTTCAACAACTGTGAGCATTTTGCCGTCTGGTGCAAGACAAATATTTCCAATAGCAGGCAGATACCGAATATTTTCAGGGGAACAGCAGCTAATCCGATTATTCAGCTCTGCAAAAGCCAAATCATACCGACATTCCATTTATGATATAATCAAAATGAAATGGAGGATGACTTTATGGAATATGAGGCGGATAAACGCAGTTACCGTGTGCTCAAACTGTTTGAAACTTTTCAGAAGCTGGGACATGGCGCCGTACTGGACAAAAAAGAATTTGCGGAAGAAATGGGAGTCAGCGAAAGATCCGTTCAAAGAGATATCCGTACAATCAATGGATATCTTTCCGACTGCGGAAACTCATCGGAAATCGTGTACGATCGGCAGCGGAACGGATACAGGCTCTGTCAGGAAGATACACGTTTTCTTGATAAAGGGGAAATACTGGCCGTCTGCAAAATTCTTATCGAAAGCAGGGCATTTTCGAAGGCAGAACTGAAATCGCTTTTAAACCGTCTCCTTCATTCCATGATTTCAAAAGATACGCAAAAAGAAATAGAAAACTATATCAGGAACGAACTCTTTTACTATATTGATCCTGCCCATGCCAAGGCGGATCTCCAACTGCTTTGGCGTGTGGAAGAAGCGATTCATTATTGCAGGATACTTCATATCTCCTATGAAAAGAAAGACGGGACAGCGGTGGAAAGGCGGATCTGGCCGGTGGGCATCCTGTTTTCCGAGTATTACTTTTACATGATGGGCGTGATTGATGACGAAGAAGGACATCGGAACTTTATGCGAAGAGGACCGGCCATTTATCGTTTTGACCGTATCCGGGACGTAGAAGAGACAGAGGAACGATTTGACGGGAACATCACACGGCAGTTCAAAGAAGGGGAATTTAAGAATAAAGTACAATTTATGTACGGCGGAGACTTGCAAAAAGTAGAATTTCTTTTTGAAGCGCCTTCGCCGGAATCCGTCCTAGACAGACTGCCCACAGCAGAAATAAAGGAAGTTTGGAAAGAAGCATCGTCAGGACGAAAGCGCTACCATGTATCCGCCTATGTCAGAGGAAACGGTATCCTCATGTGGCTCAGAAGCCAAGGAAGCCGTGTAGAAATCCTGTCGCCCCGTACCCTGCGGGATGACTGGATTACAGATGCAGAAAAATTGCTTGCTGCCGTAAAAAAGAAAAGTTGCACATAGATAATTTGTCAAAGTAGTATGGTAGTATAACTTATAAATATTATTTGATGAGGTAAGGCATATGCTTAAATCAAAAGACGATTTAAACTGGATTAATGGATTTGAGATAAATGGACAAAAGGATATTACTGAAAAAGATTTGCTACTTACGGATACAGAGATAAAAAGATATAGAGAACAATATATTGAAGACTATCAAAAGGCGCTATTACTATTTGAGGATAAAACCCAGTCAACGGAATTTGATGTAAGCCTTATTATGATAGGTGCATTCCTGCAAACCTTACGTTGGGTGATACTTTCCAATGATAAGCTCCGCTTTAATAAAGCAAGTGACGCTGATAAAGTGTTTGATAAAGTAGGGAATTGCGTAAAAAAATCCGATTATATTCCCGCAACCATTGAACAGATCGTTCTTGAATTTGCTAATCATGCAGTTCCATATGATGCAGTTCAGCAAACGGATAGGTTTAAACGTATCTATCCTAACTTAAATACTGGGATTGCCGGAACAACGCATCGGTATAAAGCTATAGGCCATGATCCGCTTGCAGGGCTTGTATTTGGAACCGTTAATATTGCTACTAATACTCTGACTGTAAATGATATTTATTCGATGCTTCCATCATATCATGTCGTAAACCAAAAGATTAATGCAAAGACTGATATTGAGCATGTTCTTAAATGGGCTTATGAGCTTCTGTTAGAAAAACCAGAAATTATTGCTGCATCATTTGTACACCAAATTGTTCATTGTTCAACAGATGTATTTACACGACAAGGATTGCCATTGCCATTTATAAACACGATATCTCCTGAAACATCTAAATTGCTTATAGGCAAACAAGTAGATTTATATAGTGTCAGTCGATCTACCATGCTTTCCATTCTAATCAATAAATTAATTGAAATGTGTCATAAGCTATACTATAATCCGGCAACTATGACACAATCCTTGTACGAAATAAGGTCAATGAAAATCATTTTATATTCTAACGTCTTATCCTCAGCTTTGAACCTTGTATATACTGGTATTATTAAGGATTGGAAAAAATTAGATATTGGAGGGCTGTTGATAACACTATGGAGTCTCTTTACGAACGCCCGTAAAATTAATGATATTAAGCTGAGTTTTGTAAACAATGTTCTTGATAATGCGTTAAAAAAGGAAGAAGATGAAGTTCAAGAACAAATGGCTAAATTGGGTTTTTTCAATCTATAAGGTTTATATGATAATCAGAATTGCAAATATATAATTTTGAATCTGTCTCTTATACACATCTCCGAGCCCACGAGACGGACTCCTATCTC
>ERZ1027076.931-NODE-931-length-10292-cov-3.240012_pt1 | contig 10292 bp, 10 predicted proteins | sample MGYA00519416_ERZ1027076 | MGnify/ENA primary metagenome ERZ1027076 (study PRJEB26926, sample SAMN06164525) | human gut metagenome | biome: ENVO:00009003; feature: ENVO:2100002; material: ENVO:00002003 | host: Homo sapiens | place: USA | collected 2012 ... | reverse complement strand
ATAAGAGACAGCTGCGTCCCAATGTTTAAGCGCAACGGAAACACCCAATCCGACTGCCTTTTTGCGTTTGCCTTGAAAGAATAAAAGGCACAATGGAGAGGTGGAATTTTTATAAATAATTTCTTTGAGGCATATAACTTTGAATGTCATTTGATTACATTGTTATATGCAGTTGGATGTGTAGTTCCCTATGTGGAGCCTAATGTGTACCCTGCACCCTCAAACGGGCTGTTTTTGCCCTGAAAATGCCAAAGAGAAAGGAATGGTATAAACGCAAAAAAGACCGATAATCATTGATTATCAGTCTTTTGCTTTGTACCCCCTCAGGGGCTCGAACCCTGGACCCCAACATTAAGAGTGTCGTGTCTCCTTCGCGGACAAAAACTTCGTTTTCGTCCGTAACCAACTGAGCTAAAGAGGCATCAATCATTATCTGATTGCGAGTGCAAAGGTAGCTATAATTTTTATATCTCCAAAAAATTTGCCGGAAAAATTTTGAAAAAAGTGCGGCCTGCCTGCGAGATTTCCCCCAGGCCAAACGTAATCAGCCTGTCCTAATTATTTGCCTGTCCCCTACCCTCCGGGCATCAAATCAGACAACCATCAATCATTCAAAACCATGCGTCTTTTATCCTCCGCCGCCGTCATTTGCGCCGCCCTGTTCTCCGGAACCATCCTTCATGCGCAGGACCCGGAACTGCTGGCCAAGCGCCAGTGCCGTTCCGTCCATATCAACCAGCAGGGGCATCCCTCCCAGGCAAGCGCCCTGTACAATGTAGTGAAAGCCAAAACATCCGTTCCCGGCACCTACTTTTGCGCCATGAATTTTGACGACGGCTATATCGGTTTTCAGGAACAATCCAACGGTAAAAAAGTAATCATCTTCTCCATCTGGGATCCGGTGGCACACGGAGACAACCCCAATGATGTGCCGGAAGAAGAACGCACCAAGCTGGTAAAACTGGGCAAAGATGCGCGCTCCGGACGTTTTGGCGGTGAAGGAACAGGCGGACAAAGCTTCGTGGACTATCCCTGGGCAATCGGGGAGAACATGCGCTTCCTCGTCTGCGTCAAAAAAATGGGGAAATTCAAGGAAATCAGCGGTTATTACTTTAATAATAAAAGCAGGTCCTGGGATCTTATTTCCAAATGGAAAACGCATTCCTCGGAAAAGGAACTTTCCTTCTCCGTCGGATTCGTGGAAGATTTCATGCGTAATTTTGAATCAGCCAAGAAGGCCCGCGGAGCCTTCTTTGGCCCCAGCTTCGCGTACAAGGACGGCAAATGGCATCCCAATACCAGCGTAACGTTCACCGGCGACCCAACCCCCTCCACCAACGTCATGGCGAATATCCAGCCTGATGGTTCCGTGCTGCTTCAGACGGGGGGAACTACGAAAATGACGGATTTCAAGCTGTTCCAAAACCGTCCCCTGCCCCAGAATATCAAGCTGGTCCTGCCTGACAAGGCCGTTACCAGTCTTGTTCAGGAGAACATTAACTGATTATGTCCCCCACCGGCTGGCTAACCATGATTGTTTCCATCGGCGGCGTACTGGCCGCCGCCGCTTGGGCGTATTACAAAGTACTCTCCACCCCCAAGGAAACGGAATATCTGGGCAGCCCCACCCCGCCACTGCCGGAAAATGCGGAGGAATAAGGCCCCGACCCGGTGAACCGCTGCACTCCGGACTGAACAACTCCCCCAAAATCATCTTGCCGCATCCAGAGAGAGCGCATGTCGTCCCGATACCTGAAACAGGGCGGATATAAGGGAGTATTTCCCGGCAGACAGGCAACATGGACTGGTATTCTCCGGGGATATGCACGCAAACCGCGCCCGAATCATTCGGGCCGCACCGGTCCACAGGATTTTTAAACGGTTCTTCTCCTTATCCGTCTGACGGAGGCAAGATGAAGCCCAGCCGGTCAATGCCGTATCTGGCGCATTCCTGCCACAGGGATTTTTCCAGGGCTTCCGCAGTACGGCGGCGTTCCTCCTCCGGCATGTTTTCAAAATATTCCGGCCCCAGGTGTTCGCTGATGGCCTTGTCCGCCATACGCGTCACGAGATCCGCCCAAAAAGAGTTGTCCCGGTATTCATCCAGGCAATCCTGGAAAAAGGCGCTTTCTTCATATTCCCGGGTGAAGGCATATCCGCCCAGATCATCCGCATAGGCAATGCGCCCTTTCAATTTGGAGGTGACGGAAAGCTCTTTCATCAGCCGGGAAACCAAATTCCCCCACGCCGCCAGACGAGCCTCCGCCCCGTCCTGCTGGTTGGAGGCAGCCACCGTGGCGGCAGTGGAAAGCATTTCCGCCAAATCACGCGCTTCCTCGTCGGACAATTTCAACGTCACCGGCATGGGAAATCAAATCAATCCGAGTTTCATTCTGCCCTCCTCGCTGACCATGTCCTGGTTCCAGGGGGGATCCCACACCATTTCCACATCCGCAGCCTCCACCCCTTCCAACGCTTCAATGCGGTCCTTGGCTTCCATGACCAGATGGGGCCCCATTCCGCAGCCGGGCGCCGTGAGAGTCATTTTTACCGCCACATGATGAAGGCCGTTCTCCAGCTCAATGACGGCCACATCGTAGATCAGGCCCAAGTTGACGATGTCCACGGGGATTTCCGGGTCATACACACATTTCAGCGTATCCCAGACCCTTTCTTCCAGTGTGGCGTTCTCATCCAGCGCAGCCGCTTCCGGAGAAGGTTCCTCCGCTCCAGCGCCAAGGGCGTCCGCGTTCTCCCTGGAGATACGGGCCAGGCCGTGGTCCGTAGCCACGGTATAGGAGCCGCCCAGTATCTGGGTGATATACACGCGTTCCCCTTCCGGCAGGGTGAGCACATCCCCGCTGGGGATCTGGACCGCCGTCACTTCTCTTTTGAGTTCTACTACCTGGTTCAGCATAAATCCTTGCAATTAAAGGAATATCCGGCTAAGGACATGCTCCGGAGGCTTCCGAATGCCATGGGACAGAACCGACCCATGGTTTCCGGAACCTTCCGCGCAGGAACAACATAAGGCGTATTTGCATCACCGTCGAGGTCAAAAATTGTTCAGCCCCGGCCGGAAAAGCCCTTCATGACAGGAAAGAGCATTCCGCCATGTTCTGGAAAAGCCGCCGGAAGCGGAGAGCTTCGTTCTTGCCTAGCGGAGGGAAAAAGTGTAAAAGGTTCGGGCTGCCCGGGCTGCCGTCAGCTCATGGCCGGCTACACGTACATTTTCAACCTGACATTCCATGCTAGATTACTTACGTAAACATACAATCGTCATCATGGCAGCCATGGCCCTGGTGTTTGTGGGCCTCATGTTCGTCGGCGGGGACGTAAGCGGCGGCTCCCTGACCGGCATGTTCAAGCAGACTTTCGTTTCCGTGGACGGGAAATCTTATGGGGAAAAGGATTATAACAATATGGGCAGGACCGGCCTGTCCGTGGCTTTCTCCTTCCCTTCCACCTTCGGTCCGCTGCTTCAGGACAATTTCAGCTCGGAAGAAAACCTGCGCGAACTCTGCCATCTGCTGAAAACAAATAATCCCAATGCGGCTTTCCTGGCCTACCGCGGCATTATCCGCCGGGAGGCGGGACGCCTGGGCTTGACTCCCAGCACCGCGGAAATTGACGATGCCATTTGCAATATTCCAGAGTTCCAGGACGATAAAGGCGTTTTCGACCCCCAAAAATACGATAATTTCATTTCCATGCGCGGCAACATGGGTAAAAAGCTTCAGGAGGAACTGCTGCGCGGTCTGATGGAAGACACCATCAGCCTGGAGCGCATCAAAGACGTGCTGGCCGGGGGTATCTCCGTGGAGCCCGGTTTTGCCGAGGCTGTAGCGGAATCCAACAGCCAGCAGATTACAATCAACACCGCCTTCCTGGAAAAAAGCGCCTTCCGCCCCAAGACGGATCCCGGAGAAGAGGAAATAAAAACCTTCTGGGACAAGCACAAGGAAAATTACAAAAATGAGGAAGCTCGCTTCTTCACCGTTTACACCTTCATTCCCGCAGGCGATGCCCAAGCACCCAAGCCCGGAGACATTTCCAACGCCACCATGGAGACCATGAACCTGGTGGAAAATGACATCTGGGAACCGCTGAACGCCACCAACGGCAGGAACATGGACCAGGCCATCAGCGAAGCCCTGGCCAAGACTCCCGGCGTCTGCAAAATGGAGAAAAAGTCCTACACGGCCGTAACGCGTAAAAACGCGCCTCAGGAAATCAACCAGGCAATCAACCAATCCGCTTCCGACGGACGCAGCGCCAATCTGCTGGATGTGGCTTTCTCCCTGGCGGGAGCCCCGGCCCTGAGTGCGGATGCGGATGCCAAGGCCATTGAAGAAGCGCGCGCCAAGACCGGAGCCGAACAGATCAGCACCATGCAGGTGCTGGAAAACGGACAAGTCGTCCTGATCCGTCTGGAAGGCATTACCCCGGTCAAAGCCCTGCCTTACGAGACCGCCCGCAACAGCGCCCGCGCCGACCTGCTGGAAAGCATGACCGTTGAATCCATGAATAAGGCCGCCACGGAACTCAATACGGAATTGCAGAAGACAGAAAACCCCGTGGAACAGTTCAATGCCATTGCCGGAAAAGCCGGTGCCAAAACTTCCTCTTACGGTCCCTTTGTCAATCCAAACGTACTCTTGAGCAGCGTCAACCTGCAAAACGCCAAAACACAGGAAGAGCTCCAGTCTCTTCTGGAACGGGCCATGAATTCCCGCCTGGCCCCTCCCAAAGAGCTCCCGGCCCCTGAAGAAGTATTCCAGGCGGCTTCCGTCATCAACCCCGGCCAGATGGCTCAGCCCATCAACACGGGGGACGGCATCCTGCTGACCCAGCTCGTCAAGCGCGAACTGGAGGATACGCCGGAATTCCAAATCAAATCTACCCAGCAAATTGCTCCGGCTCTGACAGCCCAGGCAAAATCCATGATCATGCTGGACTGGCTGAAAGCGTGCATCACCCAATATAAGGTGGAAATCGCTCCCATCCTGAACCAGGAACGCTAACGTTTTCCTTTTCATGACAACCGTCAGTGAGCCCGTCTCCTTCTCACAGGCCCTGAACACCGTCTGAACGCATTCGCCATGATGGCCTCCGCCCGGAGGCCATCATTTTTATTACTCCTTCTCCATCTCCCTCCTTTTCATCATCCAATGAGCGCCCTGCCCTCCCAGTCCAGATACATCATCGGAACGGAAGCCTGTGAACGTTTCAGCTTCTACGGCATGAAGTCCATCCTCATGCTGTACATGACGGGCCACCTGCTGATGAGCGACAACTGGGCCACCTCCACCCTTCATATTTTTGTGGGAATGGTTTATCTGCTTCCCCTGGCGGGGGCCTGGCTGGCGGACAAGGTCTGGGGCCGATATAAAACCATTCTTTATATTTCCCTGCTTTACTGCGTAGGACACGGAGTTCTGGCGACGGCGGATCTTTTCCACACCATTGAAGCGCGCCGTTACATTCTCATGGCTGGCCTGTTCATCATCGCGCTGGGAGCCGGAGGCATCAAGCCATGCGTCTCCGCCTTTATGGGAGACCAGATTCCTAATAAGTCCCCGCAGTTAATGACCAAGGCTTTCAATGCCTTCTACTGGGCTATCAACCTTGGCTCCTTCTTCTCCTTCCTGGTCATTCCGGCCATGGAACAGCGTTACGGGTACAGTTGGGCGTTTGCCGTCCCGGGCCTTTTCATGGGAGTTGCCACCTTCGTCTTCTGGCTGGGCCGCAAAAAATACCACAAAACGCCTCCGGCCAGGAACAGCGGGCAGCCTGGCTTCTGGAAAGTCCTTTTCATCATTCTGTTCCACGGAGGCTGGAAAAACGCAGAACAGCGCTGCGGAACTTCTGCCGTGGAAGACACCCGGCACATCCTGAAAATCCTCTCCATCTTCGCCTTTATCATCCCATTCTGGTCCATTTTCGAACAGACGGCTTCTTCCTGGGTATCCCAGGGCAGCAGGATGATTCCTCTTTCCATCCCGCTCCCGGGCGGTTCCTGGTCCATCGGGCCGGCCCAAATCCAGGCGGCCAATCCCATTTTCGTCATGGTGTTCATCCCCCTCATCACCGTATTTGTTTATCCCAGGGTGGCAACGCTGGCAAGGCCCCTGGTGCGCCTCGGAACGGGATTGGCCCTCAGCTCCGCTACATTCCTGATTGTCGCTTTCCTGCAATACCGGCTGGAAGAAGGAACCTCCATGTCCATCGCATGGCAGCTGATTCCTTACTGCGTACTCACCATCTCTGAGATCCTGGTCAGCACCACCGGCCTGGAATTCGCCTATACGCAAGCCCCGGCGCATTTAAAAAGCCTCATCACCAGTTTCTGGAACCTCACTATTTTTGCAGGCAACATGCTGGTGGCCGCAATTACTTTTTTCCTGTCCAACGGAGAATCAGCCAACGCCATTTCCACGGACCGCTTCATCCTGTACGCCGTGCTCGCCGCCGTGGTGGCGGTCGCCTACTCCTTCCGGGCGCGCAGGTACGGAAAAACGGAATAAAGAAAGCACTGCCGTTCCCCGGGCGCGTGGCCGGGTTAACCATGTTTTAAAAAACAATCAGGCCGTAACCAGCATGCGCTCCTCCCATTCCCTCCGGCAGGTTTCCTTTTGGGAAAATACCGGAAGACACAAATTACATAATACATAAGGAGGGCATGACCGGACAAAAACTCCTTGAAGCAGGTCAGGAGATACGGCAGTCGTTAAGCAGCTCGTCCATGTAAAAGGTCATTTCCGCCAAAGCTTCACGATATTCCGTTTGGGGAAGGAGCCACAGAATTTCGCGGGCCGCCTCGTTTTTCTCCAGAGCTACCTGAATCGCCTTGTCCAGAGCCTCTGCAAAAACGGGATTGTCCTGAAAGGCGGAGTAATCCACCACTTCACGGTTTTCAATGGCGTCCCGCAGAGTGGCTTCCACATTCCTGTCACCACATTCCAGCAAATTGAAGATGGGAAGGGTCAGCTTGCCCTTGGTGGCATCCGTATGAAGCGTCTTTCCGGCATCGTCTTCATCTCCCACCATGTCCAGGCAGTCGTCGTAAATCTGGTAGGCCACACCCAGCAGATCCCCCAGCTGGTAAAGGGATTCCTCCACTTCCGGGGTTACTCCGGAAATCCAGCCAGCCCCCCCCGTAGCTGCGGAGAAAAGGGAAGCGGTTTTTTTCCGGATGATTTCAAAATATTCCTCGCGGGTCATGCTCAGATCATACAGGCGGCTGGACTGGGCTACCTCCCCCTGGCATACGTTCCTGACGGTATTCGCCAGCCTGCGGCAGAATTCCGTGCTGCCGAATTCCGTACCCAGCACCATGGCGTGGGAAAAGAGGACATCCCCCAACAGTACGGCGAGGCTGTTGCCCCAGAGGGCATTCGCCGTAGCCTCGTCCCGGCGTTTGTCGGCCTCGTCAATCACGTCATCATGCACAAGGGAAGCCAGATGCACCATTTCCAGCAAAGCACCTAGGCGGATATGGGCAGGCTTGATGCCGCCCGTAGCACCGGCAACCAGCAGAACCAGGGCCGGACGGAGCATTTTACCCTTGGACTGGCATACCGTTTCCATGTAATCGGCCACTTCCGGGTCAAAACATGATGATTGCGCTTCAACAAACTCGGAAACCTGCTTCAATTCCGGCTTAACCAGTTGAAGATAATGCTTCTGGGATCGTAATTTCGAAAAGAACGGAATGGACATGATATAGAACGGGGGCGGCGCTGGTCAGCGCCGCAGGGATTGTGGCATATTTAAAGTTCCCTAGCAATGTATTTCACAGGGCATCTTTCTCATAACCGGACGGCAATCCGCCAAACCCGGTCCGCCAGGCACCGGCCCCCCCTCCCGGGATAAGGCTCATTTTGACCTTGAGCCAGGAGTTTTTCCTTCTACACTGGGCCATCATGAGAGCCTTGGTCTATGATTGCAGCGCGGGCATCAGCGGAGATATGAATCTGGCCGCCCTGATTGATTTGGGAGCGGACCGGGAAAACCTGGAACGGGAACTGTCCAAATTGCATGTGCACGGGGAGTGGAAGCTGGAATGCCGCCGGGCGCAGCAGCACGGCATCCGGGGAACACGGATTGACGTACTGACGGAGGAAGAAGGGCACTCCGGCAGCAGCCATGCGCACCATCACCGGACTATGGCGGATATACGAAAGCTTATTGAGACAAGCGCCCTTTCCAATACCGTAAAGCGGACGGCCCTTTCTATTTTCACCCTGCTGGCGGAGGCGGAGGCCCGCGTACACGGCACTACTCCTGAAGAAGTACATTTCCATGAGGTGGGCGCGGTGGATTCCATCATCGATATCGCGGGAGCTGCCATCTGCCTGGAAATGCTCCGGGTGGACGCCGTCTTCACCGGACCGGTGGAGCTGGGGTCTGGCACCGTAACCTGCCAGCACGGAACAATGCCCGTTCCTGCGCCGGCAACGGCTTTGCTGGCGAAACATTTCCGGGCCACCTTGAATGGAACCACCCATGAGGCCACTACACCCACCGGAGCCGCCTACATTGCCGCCCTGGCGCAGCCCGTCCCCTCTCCGCTGGCAGGCCGTATTACCGCAACCGGCTATGGAATCGGCCACCGCCAGGGACTTCCCGTACCGAATATTCTGCGGGTGATGCTGGTAGAAACGGAAGAAGAGGAAACTTCCCCGGAACTGCTGACGGAGCTGTGCGCCAATATAGACGATATGACGCCGGAACAGACAGCCTACCTGGCGGAAAAGCTGATGGAGGCAGGCGCTCTGGATACCTGGCAGGAGTCCGTCTGTATGAAGAAAGGCCGTCTGGCAGTCAAGGTTTGCGCCCTGTGCCAGCCGGAACAGACGGACCGCGTGCGGGAAGCCTTTTTCCGGCACAGCAGTACGCCGGGCATCAGGCAGCATGGCATGCTCCGCCATATTCTGCGCCGGGAAAGCGCCCCCGTCCACACTCCCCATGGAACGGTTCATGTAAAAACTTCTTTCATGCACGGCCGCCCCCATTACCGGAAAGCGGAATTTGAAGATTGCAGAATCCTGGCGGAAAAAACCGGACTGCCGCTGGAACAATGCCAGCTGATGGGGCTTTTTCCCACACCTTCCCATGACAACGACGCCACAGACTCCGTTTGAACGGCTTCGCGCCGTCCTTCTCCCCAGGAAACGCATTGCCGTCGCCTTGTCCGGGGGGCTGGACAGCAGCGTGTTGCTTGCCGCCGCCGTCCGTATCCTGGGAGCGGATCACTGCCTGGCACTGACTGCGCGAACGCCCTACGTGATGGAGGAGGAAGTGCGGGACAGCACGGCGTTGTGCCGCCGCCTGGGCGTCCGGCAGGAAAAACTGGCGTTTCCCATCCTTCCCGCCCTTGCGAATAATCCTCCCCTGCGCTGCTACCTGTGCAAGCATGCCCTGTTTTCCTCCCTGGCAGCCAGAGCGGCTGAGATGGGGTTCCCCCTGCTGGCGGACGGTTCCAATCTTGACGACCTGGACGATTACCGGCCAGGCCGCAAAGCTTTGCAGGAGCTCGGCATCCCGAGTCCCTTTCTGGAAGCTTCCATGGATAAGGCGGATATCCGCCGGCTGGCCTGCCGGCTGGGTCTTCCGGAATCAGTCAGCGGCAAACCGGCCTATGCGTGCCTGCTGACCCGCCTGGAACACAACCGCCCCGTAACGGAAGTTCTGCTGAGACGCGTGGACGCAGCGGAATCTTTCCTGAGAACCCTGGGGCTGAAAGGCTGCCGTGTCCGTGCTCACGGAGACAGCCTGGCCCGCATTGAATTGCCGGAAAAGGAACGCAGACTGTTCTGGGACGGACAGCTTGCCTCCACCGCAGCACGCCGGCTGCGGGAACTGGGCTTCCGGCACATCACCCTGGATCTGGAAGGATATTCCAGAGGGAGCATGAACGAACCCTCATGAACGACATCGCCTCCATTCTGCATCAGTTTAAAAAAGGCCTCCTTTCTGCGGAGGAAGCGGTGGAAAAAATCAGAGCCGGCACCGTACCCGCTCCTTCCCATACGGACATTGATTACAGCCGCCTGGAACGCACAGGGTGCCCGGAAGTCATTTACGGCGCAGGAAAAACGCCGGACCAGATTGAAGAGATAGCCCGCAGCCTGCTTGCCGCCGGACAAAATGTTCTGGCCACGCGTCTGAGCGGGGAAGCTCTGGACTACCTGAACCACGCCTTTCCGGCGGCGGACATGCACCCGGAAGCCCGTCTCATGCGCATTGCTCCGAATCTGTCTCTTATACACATCTGACGCTGCCGACGA
>ERZ1027076.892-NODE-892-length-10625-cov-21.668496_pt1 | contig 10625 bp, 11 predicted proteins | sample MGYA00519416_ERZ1027076 | MGnify/ENA primary metagenome ERZ1027076 (study PRJEB26926, sample SAMN06164525) | human gut metagenome | biome: ENVO:00009003; feature: ENVO:2100002; material: ENVO:00002003 | host: Homo sapiens | place: USA | collected 2012 ... | reverse complement strand
CTGGCAGACAGGACTCTTGCCGGTTTTTCTAAAGACTGTGTACGGCTCAGACAATTTCTATGCCGGTATAAAGACAGTCTTTACCATTCACAATATGAAGTTTCAAGGGCGTTGGAAGATTAAAGAGGTGGCTGATGTTACAGGACTTCCGGAGCACATTTTTAATTCAGGGGAGCTGGAGTTCTATGGTGAGGCTAATTATTTAAAGGGCGGCATAGTATATGCAGATGAGATTACGACTGTCAGTCCGACATATGCAGATGAAATCTGTACACCTGAGGGCGGAGAGGGCCTGGATGGCCTGATGCTTGAGCGGCGCAGGCATTTGAGAGGCATTGTAAACGGTATAGATTATGATGTCTTTAATCCTATGAAGGATACATATCTGGATAAGCATTTTTCTGTAAGGGAATTGAGTGGAAAGGTCGTTAATAAGCGTCAGCTGCAGGAGAAGTATGGTCTGGCTGTGGATAAGGATGTCATGCTGATTGGAATGGTTTCGCGTCTGACAAATCAGAAGGGCTTTGATCTGGTGGCATATGTGATGGAGGAGATGCTTTCCACCATGAATGTACAGTTTATAGTGCAGGGCACAGGAGAGCAGCAGTACGAGGAGATGTTTAATTATTTCCATGGCAGGTATCCGCAGAAGCTTGGAGTATATATTGGCTACTCAGAGGAAAATGCACATGAGATATATGCAGGCTGTGACGCATTTCTCATGCCGTCTCTTTTTGAGCCGTGCGGCTTGAGCCAGCTCATGTCTATGCGATATGGTACGCTGCCTATAGTCAGGGAGACCGGTGGTCTTAAGGACACTGTAGTGCCGTACAATGAGTATGAGAATACTGGCGATGGCTTTTCCTTTGCCAATTATAATGCGCATGATATGCTGCATGTCATCAAATATGCTCTTGATGTGTTTGAAAACCATAAGGACAGATGGCAGGAGATGATGCAGCGCGCCATGAGGCATGACTTCTCATGGAAGGCATCTGCGAAAGAGTATGAGAAGCTTTACGACATGCTGCTTGGCAACTAGTACATCGCTCTGCAAATAACAGGCCAATAACTTTCATGAATTTCCAACTATGTTCTTAGAAAGTAAAATACCGGATACATATCTATGATATCCGGTATTTTGTGTTATCGCGTATGATTATCAGGTTATATGATTATCAGTAGACAGTGTCTGTTTTACTATCGTATATGTAGTACCTCTCGCCGAGTACTTCCTCGTCGCGTACCTCTGTAGAGTTTACCTCACAGATGAATTCGCTTAGGTTGCAGACATCTGTATCGCTATCCAGCGGCATTACCAGAAACTCATGGATACTGCTTGGTATGAGCAGCATATTGCCACCGAGCTTTTTTGCCAGCGAGCTTAGCACACCCGGGTAGAGTATGGCGGATGCACCATTTGTCTGCCTGCTGTTTGTAAGGATATACATAGGCAGGCTGTCAAAATCACAGACTGTGCGCATCTGATTGGCATAGCCCGGACATTTTTTTGCAAGAAACTCTGCCATGTTGATTATTGAGCATGGAAGTATCCTTGGGGTATTTTGCATTGAGGCGCGGATTAGTGTTTCTGTATCTATGCCCCAGCGTGACAGAAGCGCATCTGTGACTGTAATGGTGCCAAATTCAGGCAGTTGCGCTCCTACATATACTTCAAATATGATGGCAAAATCCAGATATTTGATATAGGGCACGTCCTTTAGCTGCTTTTGGTTTTTGTCGTAGCTTATGAGCTGGAAAATTATTTTCTCCTTTACCTTGGAAAAATCATCACAGAAGCTTATGTCAAAATCTTCAGTTGGCTTGAAATCATTGTAGGTGGATAAAATTGCATCGAGAATAGAATCAATGGATACACCATCAAGATACCAATGGTAGTAAGGATTGAGATAAATAGTCGGTGCTATATTGAATTTGGGATTGATAATCACCAATCCGTCGTAGATCATCCCGTTGTTCTTTTTGACAGGATGGATGGTAAGCTTGAAATTATTGTCAAGTCTTGCGGTTATTTCTGTTTCTATAGTATGTAAAAACTCAGTGTATTTCATGAATCTCCTTGCGGAGCATAAAAATATCGGATCCCGTGGAAAAGTAAAACCCACGAAGCAGGGCGCTTCGTGGGTTTTACTCTATCATTGTTTGTTGAAGTTTGCAATATGTATTTTTGTACAATTTTTAGACTTCATTTTTGTGACATCATACAAAATATAGCTGCGCAATTCATTTTTAATCCGATTTAAGCCTCTGCCACAGTGTGTTGTAAAGAGTTGCGTCATCATCATTTAAAGCTCTGTATACTTCACAGTTTTTGAGCATATCGGAAGGCGGATTAATCGCCTCATTTTCCTTCGTTTCTGCATCCTGGTTGTCGATGACAGACTGGATAGGTGATGCATAGTATACATATTCAAAGTTGAGTTGTGCCGGCTCATCACTGCAGATATAATTCAAAAATTCCTGTGCGCCCTCTTTATTCTTGCATGTCTTTGGAATAAACCATGAGTCAATCCAGAGGTTTGAGCCCTCCTTTGGCACGATATAGTCCAGGTTGTCATTTTCAGCCATGGCGGCAGCTGCCTCACCGGAGTAGCACACTGCGATTGCTGCATTTTCAGCAACCATCTCATCACAGGTTTCATCCACGTAGTAGGCGAGCACATCACTGCTTTGTTTGTTTAGTATATCAAATGCTTCATCGAGCTTTGCTGTGTCTGTCTCGTTTATCGAGTAGCCAAGTGTGCGAAGGGCGGGAGTAAAGGCATCACGGACAGAATTAATCATAATCATGTTGTCCTTGTATTTGCCGTTCCACAGGCAGTCCCAGGTATTTAGGTCTGATGCATCAGCCAGCTTTTTATTGTATAGTATGCCGAGTGTGCCGTAGAAATAAGGCACAGTATACTCATGTGTCGGGTCAAAGGATGCGGACATGTCGATTATATCCTGATTTACATTTTGATAGTTTGGCATTGAGCTGTAGTCTATCTTGTTGACCTCACCCTCACTTATGAGCTTCTCTATGATGTAGTCAGAGGTGCAGATGACATCGTAATCGATGGCACCGGACTTGTACTTTGTGTACATCTCCTCAGGTTCCTCGTATTCCTCGTATTTAATGGTGATTCCGGTTTCCTGCTCGAAGCTGTCGATTACTGATTCATCGATGTATTTACCGTAGTTTAGCACTGTTATGGCATTGTCATTGTTCGTGCCTCCGGCGCTTATGGTAAATACCGAAAAGCAGCCGATTACGAGTACTGCAACAATTGCGATGCTCACACTACGCTTTACGATGCGCAGCTTTTTAGCCCTTGCAGGCTTCTTTGATGCGCTGACAGGTATCTGGTTTGAGTTGATGTTTACCACAACCAAAAGCAGCAGCACTGTGAAGAAAAGTATGGTTGACAGAGCATACAGCTCCGGCTTTACACCCTTTTTCAGCTCTGTGTAGAGCATGGTTGAGAGTGTGTTTACTCCGGCACCCTTCGTAAAGTAGGTGATGGAGAAGTCATCGAGTGACATTGTGACCGCCATCATAAAGCCGGAGAACACTCCGGGGCTTATTTCAGGCCAGGTGACCTTGAAAAATGCATATAGAGGTGATGCGCCCAGGTCAAGTGCGGCCTCATAGGTGTATTTGTTGGTCTGCTTGAGCTTTGGAAGCACATTGAGTATCACATAAGGGATATTGAACGTGATGTGTGCGATAAGCACTGTCACAAAGCCCAGATTCATGAATTTTACAAACAAAAGCATCATTGAGATACCGGTCACGATATCTGCATTGAGCATCGGGATGTTTGTAGCGCCCAGATAGATTGTCTGGTTACGTTTCTTCATGGCGCTTATACCCATGGCTGCGAGAGTTCCTATTATTGTAGAAATCACAGCTGCAAGCAGCGTAATCTGCAGTGTTGTAGAAAATGCCGACATAATCCGCTCACTCTGAAAGCACTTTATGTACCAGTCGAGCGTGAAGCCTCCCCATTTAACCTTGGATTTGGAGTTGTTGAAGGAGAGTACTATTAATACAACGATAGGTAGATACAGAAACAAAAAAATCAGTCCCATATATACCCTTGATGCTATTTTTTTTACCATAATGCGCTCTGGTCTCCTTCCTTATCAAACAGATTGACGAGTGCCATGCTGATTAATACGAATACCATGAGCACGAGTGAGAGACCGCTTCCTGCGCCCCACTGCGAGCCATGGACGAAATCCTGTTCTATGATATTTCCGATGAGCAGGACCTTGCCGCCACCGAGTATCTGTGAGATGGCAAAGGATGTGAGTGATGGCACGAAAACCATTACGATTCCGCTTATGACACCGGAAACTGTAAGTGGCAGTATAATCTTGAAAAATATTGTGACTTTGTTTGCACCGAGGTCAAGAGCCGCCTCAATCCAGTCGTTTTTGATTCTGGTCATGGAGTTGTATATAGGTAGCAGCATGAATGGCAGAAAGTCATAGACCATGCCAAGCACGACTGCTCCGGAGGTATTCATGATGTTGAAGCCAGGCAGTCCGAGAGTGGTGAGTATCGAGTTGATGACACCGTTTTTGGACAAAAGCTGTTTCCATGCGAGTATTCGAAGCATAAAGTTCATCCACATAGGAAGCATGAAAACAAATACCACAAAGCTTTGGTTTTTAATCTTTAAGCCGTTTAAAATCATCGCAAGCGGATAGGACAGCACCAGGCATATTATGGTGCATATGATTCCAAGCCGTAGTGATAAAAGCAGTGCCTTGATATTGGTGTGCTGTGCTATTGCAGCCACATATTCAAATGTGAAGCCTCCGTCAGAGCCTTTAAATGCATAGTACACAATCATGAAAAGCGGAAGTATGATAAATCCGATAATCCATATGAGGTACGGCCATGCGAGCAGCTGTTTCTTTATTTTAGACATCTATCTCCACCGCCTTTTCATCTGAGGACTCAGGCTTGTGCATTACCTGGATATTAAATGGAATCACCCTGATACCCACATGACTGCCGACCTCTACATATTTGGTGGTGTGCACCATCCAGTCGTAGCCGTTAGCCTTTACCTCAAGCTCATAGTGCACTCCCTTGAAGATATTTGATACGACATCGCCCTGCATGTAGCCGTCCTCCGCAGGCACCAGCTCCACATCCTCCGGGCGGATGACTATATCGACAGGCGTGTTCTCACCAAAGCCCTCGTCCACACAAGGCATCTTTACACCGAGTATCTCGACAAGCTTATCCTTTATCATAACACCGTCGATGATATTACTGTGCCCGATAAAGTCAGCGACAAAGGCATTTTCAGGCTCATTGTAAATGTCCTCTGGTGTGCCAATCTGCTGGATATAGCCCTGATTCATGACTACGATGGTGTCAGACATTGTAAGCGCTTCCTCCTGGTCGTGTGTGACGTAGACGAAGGTGATACCGAGCTCATTTTTGAAGCGGATAAGCTCATACTGCATGCTCTGGCGCAGCTTTAAGTCGAGAGCGCCAAGCGGCTCGTCTAACAGCAGTACCTTAGGCTCGTTTACAATAGCTCTTGCAATAGCGATACGCTGCTGCTGGCCTCCGCTAAGAGAATCCACAGAGCGGTTTTCAAAGCCGTCGAGATTGACGAGCTTTAATGCATACTTTATTTTGTCATCAATGTAAGCCTTGCTTTTTTTCTTTATTTTAAGACCAAACGCGATGTTTTCAGCTATTGTCATATGAGGGAAAAGAGAGTATTTCTGGAAAACAGTGTTCAGATTTCTCTCGTTTGCAGGCACATTTGTGATGTCCTTTGAATCAAACATGATTTTTCCCTTGTCCGGTGTTTCAAAGCCACCGAGCATGCGAAGTGTGGTGGTCTTTCCGCAGCCTGATGGCCCAAGCAGCGTCAGAAACTCATTCTCCCTGATGTATAGATTTAAATCGTCGAGTACAACATTGCCGTTGTATGACTTTGTGATATCGATAAAATCAATTAATTTCTTTCCCATGGTGTAAACCTTTCTCATGTAATTATAGTACTGGTAGGACCTGTATGTTTATAATTTGCTGCTGTACACACTAAAAATGTGGCCGGCAGTAATTACAGACCTATAAAAGAGCTTCTGCAGGGGAAGCGTCAGAAGCTTGGAGGATTGCTGACCCATATGAGCATGGCATCCTTTGAAGACTTATTTTCAATAAAATGCTTCTTACCGGCTTTAAAATAAAAGGACTCACCGGCCTTTACGGTGTGCACTTTGCCACCATAGCAAAGCTTCACGGTACCCTTTATCACATATCCAAACTCCTCACACTCCTGAGGCAGATATATTTCAGAACTGCCACCCGGATGAAGAGTGAGCCTGACAGGCTCCATGGAGCGGGTCTGTGCGTTTGGAATGATCCATTCCACCCTGCTGTTTTTTTCCTCGTCAATTTTCTCGAAATAGTCGTTTGCCTTGTATACAATCTGCTCAGGTTCCGAATCTGTAAAAAACTCAGCCGGTGTCATACCCAGGCACTGGATGATATCAAGCAGGGTGCCGACTGACGGTGAATTCTGATTTCGCTCAAGCTGGGAGATAAATCCCTTCGTCAGCTCAGCTCTGTCAGCAAGCTCCTGCTGGGTAAGTCCGTACTGGATACGAAGCTCCTTCATACGATGTCCGATATCCATGTTTACTTCCTTTTCTAATATATTTTACGTTATATTTACTGTAGGTTTAATAATAGATTTTTTGTTTACTAAAAATAAACCAACGAGATAATTTTAATATATTTTTTATAAATGTCAAGAGGAATTTTTGTTGCTTCTTTATGGTGCGGTTATTATAATGATAAAGTAATTAATGCATATAGAAATATGGGGTTTGAAACTATGGAGAATGATGCAGAAGCGGTAATTCCTACATTATCTGATGTAAGGGCATTACATTCTGATTATGCCGGAGATTGTAAGTTTATGTTTAGAGATGTAGAATCAATATTGACTGATTTGGATTAGGAGGAAAAACTATGTACAATAATTCACAAAGTCCTATTATGGTTATATCAGGAAAAAAAGCGGAGAAAATGTTAAGCAAATCAGAGAAACCTATTGCGGATCATACAAAGACAATAGATAGAGCAAAAGATAAATTGAGAAAAATGGGAAAAAAATAAATCTATAAAAAACACCTCATTCAGTTTTGAATGAGGTGTTTTTTATGTATGAAGCCGATAACCGGGATCGAACCGGTGGCCTACGCATTACGAGTGCGTCGCTCTACCTACTGAGCCATATCGGCAAGCTATATTATAGTATCAGATATAAGAGTGTATGTCAAATTAAAATTTTGGGGGATGATTTCATAAAGGTATTGACAATATAATGTATATAGTGTATATATAACACATGAACAGTTGATAAATACAGTACGGAGGTAGCATATGAAGCTGATGCAAAATTCAGGAGTGCCCATCTATCAGCAGATAGCGGACAGCTTCAAGACAGATATTTTGGCCGGCAGGTATGAGCAGGGGGAGTTCCTTCCGTCGATAAGAGGGCTGGCGAAGGACCTGAAAATCAGTGTGATAACCACGATGAAGGCTTATGAGCAGCTTGCAGATGAGGGACTCATCACAGCGGCACAGGGCAAGGGCTTTTATGTCAATGCACAGGACAGTGAGATGATAAAGGAACAGCATCTGCGCAAGGTGGAGGAGTCGCTGACAGACGCGATAGCCGCGGCTGAGGTAGCCGGAATCTCAAACGACGAGCTTAAAGGGATGCTTGAGGCATTACTTGATGTAGAATGACAGGAGTGGATTGGTTATGAGTATGATAAACATAGTGATGACAGCATTAGGTCAGCTATTAATGGAATTTGTAGCACAAATTATATCAAGATTTATTTAATATAATGATTATGGATAGCTATAAACAATGAAAAATTTAAGTAAGAATTAGTTCATATTTAAATAATGATATGAAAATGAATAAGGAGAAATGAAAATGACAACAAAGAATGCAATTGAGGCAGCAAAAATCACAAAGAAGCTTAAAAACTTCACACTGGATGTGGAGAATTTCGCAATACCGCAGGGCTTTGCTACAGCATTAATCGGAGAAAACGGAGCAGGAAAGACAACACTTTTAAATATATTAGCAGGAATCAGGCTTGACTACAAAGGTGACATCACATACTTTGGACAGTATTCCGACAAGCAGAAGGAAAACTCCGGTGATATTAAAAACCGCATAGGCTATACCGGTCCGGGCAAGTATTATCTGCCACAGTGGACGGTTAAGGATATCGAGGAAATCAGCAAGCTGATGTTCGATGACTTTTCTGCAGAGGATTTTCACAGATATTGTGAGGAGCTTGCAATATTTTCACATGGCAGCATTGATATGAAGAAAGCCAACAGCTCATTTTCGGATGGTATGAAGATGAAGCTCATGCTGGCAGGAGTCATGGCGCGAAAGACTGACCTTCTTTTGCTGGATGAGCCGGCATCGCCACTTGATCCGCTTATGAGAGATAAGCTGTGCCAGATGATTGGCGAGTATATCCATGAGGGCAACGGAAAGCGAAGCGTATTTTTCTCTACACACAATATCTCAGATATGGAAAATATCACCGATTATGCCATTATAATGGAAAACGGACAGATTGTGGAGCAGGGCTTTGTTGAGGATTTGAAGGAAAAATATATCCTGATTAAAGGAGATGCAGCAGATACAGAGGCTGCCGGTAAGGTACTTTATTCTATGACCAAAAATCCGTACGGTTTTGAGGGCATATGTTTGGCGGAAAACATAGATAAGCTTGCAGGACTTAATGTGACAAAGGAGATTCCTACACTTTACCAGATAAGCGTTGCGGTCATGAAAAATAACACAAAGATTGTGATGCGCTAGTGCGAGGTGAGGTGTTATGGAAAATAAGTCAGGAAGTATGAATGAAAAAAACGTTTCACAAAAACATGTAGCTCTAACATACATCAGGGATTACCGTGTTATGACTAATCTCAAATATCGTTTTATAACAAATATACTGATTCCGGTTTTAGCAATTTTTACATCAATGCTAATTGCCTGTTCAAAAGCAGTCTGGGCATGGATTGGTGTTATAGTAATTGTTTATGATTTTTATATGATGTGCGAGGTGGTACAGGACTATTTCTGCTTCGGCTGTATGTGCAAGAAGAATGCATTTGGCATGCATTTTTTAAAGACAGGTTTTAACGGAGTAAGATACTTTGAGAATGCAGTTCTTGTGGATATACTTATAAGACCGTTGCGTATTGGAATTACAATACTCATTGCTTCAATACCATTTATTAAATTTGGAGTTAATATCTGGTCGATATTTAACATTATTATGATATCTTCAATTGTGTCGGTTGGATCGTTAAATATATTCAGATACATGGATATGGGAATGTATATTTATCTGCTTGCGCTTATAGTTATCTTACCGGCAATTGCAGGCAGTATAGCTGTTTTGATTTATGGCGGGAGAATGTGGTTTATCGCACCTGTGTTAGCAGTGGTGCTTGTAGGAGTGATAGCAGCGACATATTATCATATGATGGTGCGTATCCGCAGATCATATGTTGATGTGTAGAGGCATTTTAAATTGGAAGTATATTTGAAAAGGAGAAATATTATGCTGAAAGATATTAAATTAGGATTTAAATTATTGAGATATGGCTACAAACTGAAGTTGAATGTGATCATGCTTGTATTCTTTGCAATATTCGGAATAGCATCAGAGATATTCAGCAAAGGAACCTCAATCATAGGCGGTGTATACTTTATGATGAGTGGTATGTTCACGTTTCAGCTTATTATGTCTATGGATGTATCTGAGCTTATCCAGTCCACATCGCTGAAAAAAAAGCTGCAGATATACATTCCGGTGCTTGCCAGCACAGTGATAAACCTGATTTTATTTACAATTTTTGTGGTGGAAAGAGTTGTTCTGATACAGATGGGAGTGGCAGATAAGACGCAGATTATCTATACGCTTTTTATGCTTGATGTTATTCTTCTTATAACTTATCTGTACACCAGCATATGCTATAAGTACTTTGTACTGGGCTTTATATTATTTATGGTTGCGTTCATGGCGGCATTTATGGCACTTGATAATACGGCATTTATGGGATTTGCCGATACTATTGCAGCGCTTGGTCTGCCGGTGATTGCTTTATTTGGTTATATTGCTATTTTTGTCGGTGGGGCACTTGAGATATTGATAGGAGAGCTGCTTTACAAGAAGCCTTTGTCTGAATTCGCATTCAGGGGATTTTTCCGTGATGCAAAGTAGTGATGTTACTGTTTCCACATAACAGTGTGACAAACAGCATAGTGATTTCAAAAAATAAGAAATATTTGTGTAAAAATATTGAAAAAATGATCGCTTTGTAGTATGTTATCATTGTCGGTGCAAAGCCGGCAATGAGACTAATTAACATATCATCAGGAGAAAAATATATTAAATGGATAGTGACAGTTATAGTAAACAACAGTTAGACGACTTGTTTATGGATATGATTGCCTACTATGATGGCGATCCAAAGAGAATCCAGCATTTCACCAAGGTGCACAGCTATGCAAGGCTTATCGGTATAGGAG
>ERZ1027076.876-NODE-876-length-10739-cov-4.684107_pt1 | contig 10739 bp, 9 predicted proteins | sample MGYA00519416_ERZ1027076 | MGnify/ENA primary metagenome ERZ1027076 (study PRJEB26926, sample SAMN06164525) | human gut metagenome | biome: ENVO:00009003; feature: ENVO:2100002; material: ENVO:00002003 | host: Homo sapiens | place: USA | collected 2012 ... | reverse complement strand
CGGATGTACGGGCGATTTCTTTTTCCAGAGCGGCTTTTGCCTTTTCGATCCGTTCTCTTTCCTTAGCCGTATCAATCAGGCCCTTCAATTCAAGATATACTTCCATGCCCGTGACAACAGCAGCAAGGGCATTTTCAGGCTTTGTTCCATCAGCGGCAAGCAGGACGATTTTTTCTACATGCCCCAGTTTTTCAAAATATTCTTCGTGGGTTTCGATACATTTTTTCAAATCATCACGATGAACCGCGATCCGGATATGGCACATTTTGTTCGGCGCCACATTCGCTTCCGCACGCATATTGCGGACAGCCTTAATCGCGTCCATGATACGCTCCATCTGCTCCTGTTCTTCCGGGAAACGAAGTCTTTCATCAGCTGCCGGCCAGGGAGCTCTCGCCAGAGTTTCACCGGAGTGTGGCAGATGCTGCCAGAGGTGTTCCGTAATAAACGGCATAAAAGGATGCAGGAGTGCCATGATTCTCGTCAGTACATACACAAGGACATATTGGGTAACCTGCCGGTCGGCATTGTGCGCTCCATAAAGACGTCCCTTCGCCGTTTCAATATACCAGTCGCAGAAAGAGTTCCATGCAAAATCATAAATAGAATCCGCGGCAGCGCCTAACTCATATTTATCAAGGTTCTCGCTGACATGCTCTTCCGTCTGCGCAAGACCTTCCAAAATCCATTTATCCGCAAGTGTATACTGGCTTTCTTCCGGAATGAAACGGGGATCATAGTCATCCAGATTCATAAGGGTAAACTTGCTGGCGTTCCATAATTTATTGGCAAAATTACGGTTTCCCTCCACACGTTCATAGTAAAAACGCATATCATTGCCCGGCGTATTGCCTGTGACAAGCGTAAACCGAAGCGCATCAGCGCCATATTTCTCAATCACTTCCAGGGGATCGATGCCGTTGCCCAGGGATTTGGACATTTTCCGCCCCTGGGAATCGCGGACAAGACCATGAATAAACACATACCTGAAAGGAATTTCCTTCATGAATTCCATAGACATGAACATCATACGGGCAACCCAGAAAAAAATGATGTCATAACCGGTAACCATCGTAGATGTAGGATACCATTGGTTCAGAACCGGCGTCCTGTCAGGCCAGCCCATGGTGGAAAACGGCCAGAGCGCAGAGGAAAACCATGTATCAAGAACGTCAGGATCCTGGCGGATATGTTTGCTTCCGCATTTCGGGCAGGCCTCCAAATCGGTGCGGGACGCAATGACTTCACCACAATCGTCGCAGTACCACACAGGAATACGATGTCCCCACCAGAGCTGGCGGGAAATACACCAGTCATGAATATTTTCCAGCCACTGGATATAGGTAGAAGAAAAACGTTCAGGAACAAATTTTGTTTTCCCCGACTGCACTGCTTCCATAGCGGGACCGGCAAGCGGTTTCATTTTGACAAACCACTGTTTCGTGGTAAGCGGTTCAACAACCGTATGGCAGCGCGAGCAGTGACCGACGGCATGTTCTTTTTCTTCGCTTTTTACAAAAAGCCCCATATCCGTAAGATCTTTGATGATCTCTTTCCTGCACTCGTAGCGGTCCATGCCATTATATCTGCCCGCCTTTTCGTTCATCGTGCCGTCTTTATTCATGATGACGATGGTTTCCAGATGGTGGCGTTCACCCATGGCAAAGTCATTTGGATCATGGGCAGGTGTAATCTTTACACAGCCTGTACCATATTCCATATCTACATATTCATCAGCGATGATAGGAATCTCTCTGTCAGTAGTCGGCAGCTTCACCCTCTTCCCGACCAGATGCGCATATCTTTCATCTTTCGGATTAACAGCGACGGCCGTATCACCGGGAATCGTTTCAGGACGGGTCGTCGCAATGCGCACAGCACCTTCCTCATCAGCAAGAGGATAATCGAAATACCACAGATGGCCCATATCATTTTCATGCTCTACTTCGATATCGGAAAGCGCCGTCTGGCAGCGGGGACACCAGTTGGTAATGCGGAACCCCTGATAAATCAGACCTTTTTCATAAAGGGATACAAATACTTCACGGACAGCACGGGCGCAAACATCATCCATCGTAAAACGTTCACGGCTCCAATCACAGGAAGACCCCAGGCGTCGGATCTGCTTCCCGATGGTATTCCCGTATTTTTCCTTCCATTCCCATACGCGTTCCAAAAATTTTTCACGTCCCAGATCGTACTTTGTGAGGCCTTCTTCGGCGATCTGTTTTTCCACCTTGACCTGCGTGGCGATACCGGCATGGTCCTTTCCCGGAAGCCAGAGGACATTATACCCCTGCATCCTTTTATAGCGGATCAGGATATCCTGCAATGTATTGTCCAGCGCATGCCCCATATGAAGCTGCCCCGTTACATTGGGAGGCGGCAGCACAATGCTGTACGGCTCTTTCCCCTCCTCCGGTTCATCATGAAATACACCGTGTTCCTCCCAAAAGTTATACCATTTCTCTTCAATCGCACCGGGTTCATACTTCCCTAAATCTTTCATCTCATCCATGTCATCCACTCCCTGTAAATAAAAAAACTCTTTCATCCCATAGGACGAAAGAGACTTCCGCGGTACCACCTAAATAGCCGTCAGGCCACTCATCAGCGCGTAACGTGCGCGGCGGACAGGCCTCCCTGCCGGCTCCGGGGTGACTTGCTGTTTTCTTTCTGCCGCTCTTCCAGCCAAGGAGCGGTTCTCTTTGAGAAAACCCGACAGCTTCTTCCCATCCATGCCATTTTTAATATATTCGTTATTATATAAGCGGAAATATATTTTTGCAAGTGACCGGATGTGTAAAAACGAATACGGTATGTATAACGCCATCGGATAACTGGCAATAAAGAACGGTTTGTTCTATAATAATGAAAATAAATTACTGTTCTGCAGGAAACAGAATTATGCAGCTTGTATATTTCCGTTTTCCTATTTTTTCTGCAAGGAATCCCCATGCCTGATTCATATAAAAAAACGGTAGGAATTTTTATGCTCCTGCTTCTGGCAGCCATATGTTTTCTTATCGCTAAAATATTCTTTCCTGAATTTTACAGCAATACCATCACCCTGACTTTGGCGGGAGATGTGGATAGTCTGTCCCGCTATATTTCCTCTTTTGGTTACGGGGCTTTTGCAGTGAGCCTTTTTTTACTGATTCTCTGTAACGTTTTCGGTATCCCCACGATTCCTTTTCTCACCATCAACGGCGTTCTTTTCGGTCTTCTGCCGGGAATCATTATTTCCTGGATCGGCGAAGTTATAGGGATTGAAATCAGTTTCCATATCGGCCGCATATTTTTCAGGGATGAAGCAAGGCGGATTATTGAGAAAAAGCATATGTTAAGAAAAGTAGACAAATACAGTTCGGTATACGCCATGGCTGTAGCCCGGGCAATCCCCTACTCGCCAAACATTCTCTTTACCGCAGCGGCAGTCCTCACAAAACTCACCACAAGACAGCATCTGCGGGCAACACTCTTCGGAAAAATTCCTTCCGTAGTCATTGAAGTCGTTCTCGGCCATGATCTGATCCATTTTTCCCAGCACGGTATACGTTTCGTTGTTCTCTTCATTCTTACTCTCGGAGGTTTTTTTGTCCACCGCCGTTATAAACAGTACAAATGTGGAACAAGGAAACAATTTTTTTGATTTTCCCATGCGAAACATCTTTTCTTCCGTAAGAGCAGGAAGATTTTTTTATGCGGAAACCCCGTCATTTTGTGTAATAAAAACAGGAGGCAGCCATCATGACCAAAGGATATATCCATGTATATACAGGCGACGGAAAGGGCAAGACAACTGCCGCCATCGGACTTGCCATCCGCGCTGTCGGTGCGGGAAAGAAAGTTTGTATCCTTCAATTCATGAAATCCCTCGCTTATTCAGAGCAGAAAATTCTCCAGTCGATTCCGGGCATTACCTTGATCACTTTGGGCAAACCTTACTTCATCGCAAAGGAAGGAATGCTCACGGATCAACAGCGAAAAACATGGGGAAACCATATTCGAATTTATCCTGCGGGACATCCTCCGAAAGACTATCGGGAAATGACTCTGAAAGGAATTGAGCAGGCCATAGACGCTGTTTCTAAAAACTACGACATGGTCATCCTGGACGAATATAATATGGCACGCTGGTATGATTTGGCAACAGAGGAAGAGACGGAAAAAATTTTAAAAGCCCGCCGCCCTGAAGTAGAACTCATTTTTACCGGACGGAATGCGCCGAAAGAAATTCTTGACGCCGCCGATTTGATTACGGAAATGAAAAAGATACGCCACTATTATGACAAAGGCGTACCTGTACGAACCGGTATTGAAAATTAAATAAGATAAAAAACGGATACTCCGTTCCTGAAGCATATTATATGCCCACAGGAATATTCGGAAGTATCCGTTTATATTTACCACTTTCTCGGTATCTCGGGAAAATGATCAACAATCATCATGTCCGCCAGTATATTTGCCATCAATTTATCATCTTCGTCATACATTTCCGCGGCAATAACAATTGTTGTTCTGCCGTTGTGGGTAATATGGCTTTTTACACGGATTCTGGAACCCGGTCTCGCATTACGGATAAAACTCATCGTAAGGCTGACTGTAACGACTACCGCCCCGACAGATGCCCCGGTAACTCCTGTCACCGAATCGGCAAGCGCCATCATAACACCGCCGTGGAGCACCTCTCTGTGGTTCGTGTGTTTTCTCGGATCCGTCAGTAAACTGACCGTCACTTTCCCGCAGCGGATATCATCAATATCAATATGAAAATAGTCGGACATAAAATGGTTGGGCACGTATATTTCCCGTATCCGCGCGACAATTTCCTCCGGCTTTGTAAGCTGCTTCACCGCCGCCAATCTTATCCCCCCTTGCTTCATTCAGGAGAAGGCGGTACTGACTCTCCCTTATGAAGCCGTTCAATGGCTTCCTTAGCCGCGTTTTGGGCGGCTTCTTTTTTATTCTTGCCTATACCGGTTCCAAGTGCTTTCCCATTGATGAAAAGTTCCATCCATATCGTCTTATCGTGATCCGGTCCCTCATCACGGACGACCTCATACCGTATATCGACATCACCATTTTTTTGGGCAATTTCCTGTAAATCTGATTTATAGTCATGATCATAAATCCCCTGATCAACCAGATCAAGAAACTTCTGCATATGGCCCAGAATAAACTTTGCCGCCATTTCATAGCCGTTGTCTAAATAAACAGCACCGATCACCGACTCAAAAGCATTCCCAAGGATAGAAACGCGGGTTCTGCCGCCCGACATTTCTTCCCCTCTGCCAAGAAGCATATAATCACCTACATGGAAATTAGCCGCACATTCGGCACATGCCGGTTTGCACACTACGCTTGCCTTGGCACGGGTCAGATCTCCTTCCGGCCATTCGGGAAAACGCCGGAAAAGATAATCCCCTACTGCCAGATCCAAAACAGCGTCCCCCAAAAACTCGAGACGTTCATTGTCATGAACTTTCAGATTACGATGTTCATTGGCATAAGAGGTATGGGTCAGTGCCACATTCAGCAGCTCCATATTATGGACAGGAATATCACTCTCTTTTGCAAAACGCCGGACTTCATCCAGCCGCTCCTGCTTCCTGCGCTCAATCCGGCTCATTCCTACTCCTCATAACGCCTCATAACGATAACCGCGTTATGTCCACCGAAGCCGAAAGAATTAGACATGGCCACGTTTACTTTTACATCTCTTGCACCATCTGTCACATAATCCAAATCACAGTCCGGATCGATTTCTTTCCGGTTAATAGTCGGATGAACCCTATTCTTTTCAATAGTCAGCACGCATACCACGGCTTCGATCGCACCCGCTGCGCCAAGCAGATGCCCTGTCATGGATTTTGTGGAGTTTACGGGAATTTCATAAGCATGCTGTCCCAGCAGCGCTTTAATGGCAGTACTTTCGTTCAAGTCATTCAAATGGGTAGATGTTCCATGGGCATTGATATAGTCCACGTCTTTCGGATCAATACGGGCATCTGCCAATGCTTTCTGCATGCAGCGGAGCGCCACCTCGCCGCCCGGCCGGGGAGCGGTAATATGGTAAGCATCACCGTTGGAACCATACCCTGCAAGTTCAGCATAAATATAAGCGCCTCTCTTTTTCGCATGTTCCAGTTCTTCCAGTACGAGAATCCCGGCGCCTTCACCAAGAACGAATCCGTCCCGGCGGGCATCAAACGGGCAAGACGCTTCTTCCGGCGGACATTCTCTTGAAGAGAGCGCCTTCATGGCGGCAAATCCTGCCATCGGTGTCTTTGCCACAGCCGCTTCCGTCCCCCCGGCAATCATCACATCAGCATCACCATGCTTAATCAGGCGTGCAGCAAGACCGATGGCGTTAGTACCGGACGCACAGGCGGTCACATCAGTGAGTACAGGCCCCTGCAGGCCAAAAGTAATGGAAACTTGTCCGGAAGCCATATTGGCAATCATCATAGGAACAGCAAAAGGATTCACCTTGCCCGGTCCTTTTTGCTCAATACGGAATACCGTTTCCTCCATGGTGGCAATACCGCCGATACCGGTTCCAATCACTGTTCCTGCCATATCCGGATTTTCTTTTTCCATATCCAATTTGGCATCTTCCACTGCCATCCGGGCAGCAGCAACAGCAAATTGGGCATTGCGATCCATATGTCGGATTGTTTTTTTATCACCTGCCAGTGCCGGATCAAAATCTTTTACTTCGCCTGCGATTTTCACAGGGAAATCAGCAGCGTCAAACCGGGTAATCGGAGCAATGCCCGATTTGCCTTCCAAAAGACTGTTCCAAAACTTCTCTACGCCCGTTCCAACAGGGGATACCACCCCAAGACCGGTAATTACAACTCTTCTTTCCATTCTTACAAAGCACCTCACTCACATAATTTGGATCAGATTACCTGTTTTTTATATTCCTTTATGGGACAAAACCTCAAAAAAACGGATGGCCGAAACTGCGGTCCGCTTTTTTGAGGTGTTCTCCGCACAGCGGCCTTTCGGGGGAATAAAAGCCCCCGATGCCTGCCATGTTCCAGTATGAATTACTGAATCTGCTTTTCAATGTAATCAACTGCATCACGTACAGTTTTGATCTTTTCAGCCGCATCATCCGGAATTTCAATTTCAAATTCTTCTTCGAACGCCATGATCAGTTCTACGATATCCAAAGAATCCGCACCCAGATCATCAATAAAAGTGGAGTCGATCTGTACATCAGCTTCATTGACTCCCAGCTGGTCTACAACGATTTTCTTTACCTTGTCAAAAGTTCCCATTCATCTCACCACCTTTCAATAAAATTTACCATCATAAATTATATTACATAACCATTCCGCCGTCTACATATAAACCCGTTCCCTGATATAAAAAACGCAGTCAGGAAAAAAAGTAAACGGCTGTGGCAGCCTCTTTTATCTTTTCTGAAGAATCCTGCAAAAGCGAATGACGCATACCCTTTTTATATATGCCGGAAAACTCTATGCTGATGATACGGCATAAATATTTTCCCGTTTCTCATATCAGGATGCTCTGTCCTCCCTGCCGAACTTACATCACCATACCGCCGTCTACATTCAAAACCTGCCCGGTGATATAAGAGGCATCATCAGAAGCAAGGAACAAAACAGCCTTGGCAACTTCTTCGGTCTGCCCCAGACGGCTGAGCGGGATAGAATGAAGCATGCCTTCTTTTATATTCTCCGGTATCTTATCCGTCATATCAGTCACGATACATCCCGGGGCTACCGCATTGACACGGATACCGCGGGAGGCCAGTTCTTTGGCAACCGCTTTCGTCATACCGATAACACCCGCTTTTGCCGCCGCATAATTTACCTGCCCCGCATTTCCCGTAAGGCCTACAACTGAAGAAATATTAATGACAGATCCCTTTTTACGGCGAATCATCATCGCCGCTGCTGCTTTCAGTACCAGAAAATTTCCTTTCAAGTTGGTTGCAATCACCTCATCCCAGCTGCTTTCTTTCATACGGATAAGTAAACTGTCTCTTGTAATGCCCGCATTATTGACAAGGACATCAAGAAATCCGAACCCCTCTTTAATCTTTTCGAACATATGCTTTACATCTTCCGGATCGGACACGTCTCCCTGCAGAATAAACGCTTTTCCGCCTGCCGCGATAATTTCATTTTTTACTGCTTCCGCCGCTGCTTCGCTCCCTGCATAATTAACTGCTACCGCATACCCCGCTTGACCGAGAGTGAGAGCGATCGCTCGGCCGATACCGCGGGAAGCGCCCGTAACCAATGCTGTTTTTTCCGATTTTTCCATTATCAGACTCCTTTCAATGCTTGTACGGTTTCGATAATCGTTTCTATATTTTCCGCGTGATAAGACACGATACTTTTATCTATCTTGCGCATAAACCCGGACAGGACGGTTCCCGGTCCGCATTCCACCATGGTGTCCATTCCGCCGGCAATAAGATTTCGCACCGACTCTTCCCATCTCACCGCATGAGCCGCCTGCTCCACCAAATGCGTACGGATATCTGCCGCTTTTGTTTCTGCCAGTGCATTTACATTAGCGATAACAGGAATTTCCGCATCTTTTATCTCAATCTTATCAAGCACCTTTTTCAGCTTCTGCGCCGCCGGTTCCATAAGCGAAGAATGGAAAGGCGCGCTTACATTCAACATGATCGCCCTCTTTGCGCCGGCTTCTTTCAAAGCAGCACAAGCCTTTTCCACCGCTCCGGCAGCCCCGGCGATAACCGTCTGTCCCGGACAATTAAAATTAACCGCCTGCACCGGCTGGCTTTCCGTAGAAACACCCGCACAGACTTCAGCGATACGATCCGGATCCAAGCCGATAACAGCCGCCATGCTTCCTTCACCAAGAGGTACCGCTTCCTGCATAAACTTGCCGCGAAGATTGACCGTATGGACCGCATCAGAAAAAGAGATTGAACCTGCCGCCACAAGGGCGGAATATTCACCGAGGCTGTGGCCTGCCGCCACATCAGGTGTAACGCCTTCTTCTTTCAATACCTGCCAACAGCATACACTGGCCGTCAAAATAGCAGGCTGGGTAAATTCTGTTTTCATCAGTTCCGTATCCGGACCTTCAAACATCATTTTTGAAATGGAAAAGCCCAATGTGTCATCAGCTTCACGAATGATCTTTTTCACGGAATCATACTTTTCGTACAAATCATGAACCATTCCGACTTTCTGGGACCCCTGTCCCGGGAAAAAAAATGCTGTTTTCATTGTTTCACCTCATTACATAAACTATCTATTATGACTATTAAATTATGGCTATTAAATCCAACGCATTACATCACAGCCCCAGGTAAGACCGGCACCGAATCCTGTAATCACGACGATATCGCCATGTTTTATTTTTCCGCACCGCACCGCTTCATCAAGCGCAATCCCCACGGATGCCGCCGAAGTATTTCCATATCTTTCGACATTCACATACATATGGTCTTTGGGAATACCCACTTTTTTTGCAATAGACTGGATAATACGATTATTGGCCTGATGGGCAATGAACATATCTATTTCCTCTTTATCAACTCCCGCCTTTTCAAGTGCTGCCATAGTTGTATTTTCCATATGGCGGACAGCAGCTTTAAACACTTCGGGGCCTTCCATATGTATGTAAATACGATTCGAATCAATGGCGCGGTGCGTCACAGGTTCAGCCACACCGCTGGCTGGGATATTTAAAATACTTCCCATGCTCCCATCAGAACCTAAATCTGATGCCAGAAGGCCGAATCCTTCTTCCGCCGCCCCGATGACCGCCGCTCCGGCCCCGTCACCAAAAAGAATACAGGTGGAACGATCCTGCCAATTAACCAGGCGGGACAATATTTCCGCGCCCACCACCAAAATATATTTATAAAGTCCCGCTTTGACCATCGCAGCTGCTGTGGCGACTGCATAAATATAACCGGAGCAGCCCGCAGAAATATCCATGCCGCCCGCCCGTTTCATTCCCATCTTATCCTGCACAAGACAGGCAGTCGACGGTACCACATAATCCGGTGAAGCTGTCGCCACCATCACAAAATCTATATCCTCTGCAGTAAGACCGGCAGCTTCTAAAGCTTTCCAACCGGCTTTTACACACAAATCCGATGTATTTTCAGAGGCGGCTGCCAGGTGGCGGGTTTCCACACCTGTGCGGGTACGAATCCATTCATCCGTAGTATCTACCAACTTCTCAATGTCAAAATTTGTCAGGAGTCTTTCCGGCGCATAGTGACCGGTTCCCAAAATTCCTGCCGAACTGCATACACTCATATAATTATTCCCCCAAAAGCTCAGTCCTCTTTTAAGCGGCCCGCTTCTTTTTCAATCTGCACCACCGCTTCTGCAATAACATCAACCACACGAGCTTCACAGAAGTCTTTTGCCATATGAATGGCATTCCTGATTGCCCGGGCTTGGGACGCGCCGTGGCAGATAATCAGCCCGCCTTTAATCCCCATCAAAGGCGCTCCGCCATATTCGGCATAATCCAGCCGCTTCACAAGATATTTTTTCAATGCCGGTTTCAGGAGAAAGGCCCCCAGCTTGGCCCGAAGACCGCCTTTTTCCACCGATTTTTTCAATAATGCGGAAAACAGGCTGGCCGCTCCTTCTCCAAATTTCAGTACTACATTTCCTGTAAAACCGTCAGTAACAATAACATCAAATTCACCGGACATGATATCACCTGTCTCTTATACACATCTGACGCTGCCGACG
>ERZ1027076.874-NODE-874-length-10747-cov-9.945006_pt1 | contig 10747 bp, 9 predicted proteins | sample MGYA00519416_ERZ1027076 | MGnify/ENA primary metagenome ERZ1027076 (study PRJEB26926, sample SAMN06164525) | human gut metagenome | biome: ENVO:00009003; feature: ENVO:2100002; material: ENVO:00002003 | host: Homo sapiens | place: USA | collected 2012 ... | reverse complement strand
TGTGCTTTCTTGGAAATATGCAAGCGTTCCTTCAAATTATGACCGGATGCTTCCAATGCTTCCGCTTCCGCCTTGAACAACGCCGGGTCGAGCACTACACCGTTACCGATGATATTCACCTTATCACCCTGGAAGATTCCCGAAGGAATGGAACGGAGCACATATTTCTGACCTTCAAACTCCAATGTATGACCGGCGTTCGGGCCGCCTTGAAAACGTGCCACTACATCGTATCTCGGAGTTAATACATCAACGACTTTGCCTTTGCCTTCGTCGCCCCATTGTAATCCTAATAGAATGTCTACTTTCATTTCTCTTTCTTATGGTTATTATTTTTCTTCTTTCTTTTGTTTGCGCGGTCGCACTTGCTACACAAGCCGTACATGTACAGCGAATAATGCGTCAAGTTAAAGCGGCTCAGCCTGGTATTCTCAATGGCGTGCTGCAATTCCTCGTTCTGGAATTCGGTAACCTTGCCGCACTGTGTGCAGATTTGGTGATGATGCGTATCACGGTTATAGCATTTTTCGTATTGAGAGGAATTTCCGAACTGATGCTTGATAACCAGCCGGGCATTGATAAGCAATATGATGGTGTTGTACAGCGTCGCACGGCTCACTCTGAAATTCTCCTGGTCTGCCATCAGCGAATAAAGCGTATCAACATCGAAATGGCTGTCTATGGAATAAATAGTGTCGAGTATGGCATATCGTTCGGGAGTCTTGCGATGCCCGTTCATATTGAGATATTCGGTGAATATCTGTCTAACCGTATCTTTCACGTTCTGACTTTCCATTTAAAGGCGCAGTTTTTTAACAGCCAACAAAGTTAAGCCTTTTTTGCGGAAAGCAAACAAAAAAAGAAAAATTAATGATGAGAATGGTAAAGTAGCCAACACTCTATCACTTTACCGTTTTATCATAACGCCACCTCTTCCTTTACCAGATTGTAAAGCAGCCGTTCTGTCTCCGAAGAGGAATCTCCCATGCCTTCTACCCTGCGGCAAACCTGAAACGCATTTTCCTCGCCGTGCTGCATGAAGCGGCGGATAGCGGTCAGCGCGGCATTGCGCACATGATAAGAGCCTGAGAGGAACGCCGATATTGCCTGGTCAAGGAATTCATTCTCCACCCGTTCGTTCATATCGCCTTTTTTCATTAACAGCCGGGCAATGGTAAGGAAACCGCAGACCTGCGTATATTCATCTTCAGCGGCAATCCAGTGAAAAGACTTCGCAGGAGCATACGGAAGATGTTGGAAAAGGTTCATACAGGTAAGTTCCGCAATCTCGATGTTCCGGATGTTCTCCACCCATATGTCCGCTATTTCGGGCAAGAAGCTGTCGACAGGCTGGAGCAATCCCGCCAATATTTTACATTCGCGAATATCTTCTTTCCAAAGTGCCTGCGCCAAGGCATGATCTTTCCCGTAAGCAGAAGCAATACTTTTGATACGGGGCAGTTCCACACCGAAGTTAAGTTTGTAGACCAAACCTTTCTCACGCATACTTTGAGACACAGCCCCATTCATGGAGAGGCGGAGCTGGGTTTTTATTTCTTTGAGTTGTTCTTTTAGTTCCATTAGTTTCAGAAATGAGAGTTCCGGTTATCACCTGAGGCAAAAAGCCTTTTATCTTAAAAGAGGTGTGTCAAAATACACCTGATGATTTTTTAGGCACGGATTACGCGGATTACACGGAAACGGAAAAAAAGGATAAAGTAAATCCGTGCATTCCGCGTAATCCGTGCCTAAAAGAAAACAATAAAATCTCTAAATTACCATTCAATCGTTCACTGAAGGCAATACCGAGTAGTCCTTGCTATAACGTAGCATCTGTTCGGCATACCCTTCATCATAAGTCACCTTCACATCGGTTATGTTGCCGTCCGCATCCGTCACAGCCTCATACTTCGGGTTGACAAAGCCCTTATACGGAGCCAGGTTCAGCTTTTTGTAACGTTCCAATACTTCCGCGTGCAGTTCCGGGTCTACTTTCACGGCATAGGACTCTACCAGTTCACGGGCTGCGTCATAGTCGCCCGTGGACTTGATACGCTGTATTTCGGCAAGCAGTTCGCCAAACAGTTCCCGTACCTTTTCATAATCATTGATTACGACATAAGTCTTTCCGTCCTTCTTCACCAGTTCCACCACTTTGTCGGCAGCACCCTTTTCATATACCCAACGGGCTATGAGCTGACGGTTGCGCATATGTGCCTCTTCCACGTTGTTTCCCGGTTCGATACGCACAAGCTGTGTCATCAAGCCGTTCATCAGATAGGTATAGAATTGGGCCTTGTAGGCATCCGCACTCGGAGTCAGCCCCAGTTCCACCAGTTTCGGATCGGCCACATAATACAGTCCGAACAAGTCGGCACGCGCCTCTTCGATAGTAGAGCCGTAAGCCTTCAGCGCATCGGGGTCTACGCCCGGAAGCAGCTTGCCGGAACCATGTCCCAGACACTCATGCAGGTCGGTATGCAGTTCATCGGTCGTATCGGCATATTTGTCTATCAATTGCAGTTCGGCATCGCTATATACAAACTCTTCGTTGAAGCCGTTGCCATGGGCCGCCTTGTTGTAGGCATCCGTTATATTGCCAATCGTTACGGATTTGGAGCCGTGATGGCTGCGGATCCAGTTGGCATTGGGTAGGTTGATACCGATAGCCGTCGAAGGATAGAGGTCGCCCGCCAGAATAGCGGCAGTGATTACCTTGGCTGAAACACCTTTCACCTTCTCTTTCTTGAACTGCTTTTCCACCGGAGAGTGGTCTTCGAACCATTGCGCATTGCTGCTGATAATCTCCGTGCGGCGGGTAGCTTCCAAATCCTTGAAGTTCACCAAAGATTCCCAGCTTGCCTTCATGCCCAGCGGGTCGCCGTAGCTTTCGGTAAATCCGTTTACGAAGTCGATGCGGGAATCCAAATCCTTCACCCACAGAATGGCATAATCATCAAAGGTCTTCAAGTCACCTGTTTCATAAAACTCTATCAGCTTGGCTATAACCGCTTTCTGTTCAGGGTTCTCGGCCACGCCTTCCGCTTTCTTCAGCCAATACACAATCTTCCCGATGGCCGCGCCGTACAAGCCCCCCACTTTCCACACTTTTTCCTGAATCTTGCCGTTCTCTTTCACCAGGCGACTGTTCAATCCGTAAGAAACCGGCGTTTCATCCTTAGGGTCCTTCATGGCGCTGTAAAAGGCTTCGGCTTCCTGCTGCGTCACCCCGTCATAATAATTACATGCCGAGGTCAGCACCAAATCCTCACCGGCAGCCTGGTTCACACGCTTCGGCATTACTTTGGGGTCGAAGATAACGGGAGCCACCTCTTCATAAAGCTGCTCCACCGTCTGCCCTTCTGCAAGCGGCAGTGTAGCGGCGTCCACGCTTAAAAGGGCTTGCTTGAAGAATTCGGGAGTAAAGCCCGGTACGAACTTCTCGCAGCCGTAATGATGATGAATGCCGTTGGAAAACCATACCCGTTTCAGGTACACTTCCATAGCCTTGAAGTCTGCCGCAGTCTTGTCGCCGGTATAGCCCGTATAGACGGCTTCCAGCATCCGGCGGATTCTGAGGTTGTATTTCCCGTTCTGGTCGAACAAGATGTCACGTCCCTGCAAAGCGGCTTCCGTGAGGTAATAAACTAATTCTTTCTGTTTGAGAGACAAGTTCTCAAACTCCGGTACGCGATAGCGTAAAATCTGTAAGTCTGCAAATTGTTCCACTGTATAATCAAATTTTTCTGCCTTGGCAGTAGTTTTCGGTGCTCCGCCGCAAGCTGTCAGCAAGGACGCGGCAACCATTACGGAAATCAGTTGTTTTTTCATGCGTGTTTGGAAAAGATTGATTAGTATTAAAATAACAAAAGGAAGTATTCCGGAGCACATGACTCGGAATATTCCCTTTTATAAGTTCAGTTTTACTGCATTATTTACCTTTCACTGCATTTTTCTTACGATAACCGTTAGGAGTTTCTCCTACATTTTTATAAAATGCAGCATAAAAAGACTGACGATTGGCAAAGCCTACCATCGTGCTGATTTCCTCAACATTCTTGTCAGCATATCTCTTATCTGTCAATAAATGCAAAGCGTCTTTCACTCTGTACTCATTCAACAAACAAGAATAATTCATGCCGAAACGGGAGTTCACCACTGCCGACAAATAACGGGTATTGGTCTGCAGTTCTTTCGCCAAATCCTTAGCAGAGTAATTGGGGTCTCTGTACTTCTTCTGCACGACAATGATATTCAGTATCCTGTCGTACAGTTCGCCTGCCAGTTCCGGCCGTATCAAGGAACGGTAGGCAGCCTTCTTTTCTTTCTTTTCGCGCAGGTTATAGGGATGCTTCTTTGTAGCCTCCTCCTGTGCATTCTTTTCTAAATCACTCATTGAATTAACTGGTTAGGGTTGTTTAAATACGGAAATCTAAAGGAGTTTCCCTTAGATTACACAAAAGTCTAACATTTTTTTTTAATACGCAACTTTTCCCGTACATATTTTTAATATACAAACAACGAAAAAGCTTGAAAAGAAGCAGGATACGTTTAATTACAAGCTTATTTAACACAGTTGCTTAATTATTAAGTTATTTGACTGAACGCCACTTCCTTTTGCATTTTATGCAAGAATTAACGTACCTTTGTCCCCTGACAAAAAGATACCGGCACTGCTTATGCTACAAACGCTTAAAACATACTTCGGATACGACAGTTTCCGTCCCCTGCAGGAAGAGATTATCCGTCACATCCTGGACGGAAACGACGCACTTGTGCTAATGCCCACCGGCGGTGGAAAATCAATATGCTACCAGCTTCCCGCCCTGCTGCGCGAAGGAACCGCGGTAGTCGTTTCGCCGCTCATCTCGCTGATGAAGGACCAGGTAGAGGCATTATGCGCCAACGGCATCAGCGCCGGTGCGCTGAACAGCAGCAATGACGAAACGGAGAATGCCGCCCTGCGCCGTGCCTGCATGGAAGGCAAACTGAAACTGCTGTATATCTCGCCCGAAAAGCTGCTTGCAGAAGCCAATTATCTCCTGCGGGACATGCACATCTCGCTTTTCGCCATCGACGAAGCGCACTGCATCTCGCAATGGGGACATGACTTCCGGCCTGAATATGCACAGATGGGGATTCTGCACCAGCAGTTCCCGCACGTACCCATCATCGCCCTGACCGCCACCGCCGACAAAATCACGCGCGAAGATATCATCGGGCAGCTTCACCTGAACCATCCCCGGACGTTCATCTCCTCGTTCGACCGTCCCAACCTGAGCCTCACCGTAAAACGGGGCTACCAGCAGAAGGAAAAATCCAAGACAATTCTTGACTTCATAGCCCGCCATCCCGGAGAAAGCGGCATCATCTATTGCATGAGCCGGAGCAAGACGGAATCCGTGGCGCAGATGCTCCAGAAGCAGGGTATCCGCACCGCCGTCTACCATGCCGGCCTCTCCCCCTCCCTCAGGGACGAAGCGCAGGACGATTTCATCAACGACCGCGTGCAGGTAGTGTGCGCCACCATCGCTTTCGGCATGGGTATAGACAAGAGCAACGTTCGTTGGGTTATTCATTATAATTTACCAAAGAGTATCGAGAGTTTCTACCAGGAGATAGGACGTGCCGGCAGAGACGGACTGCCCAGTGACACGGTACTGTTCTACTCGCTTGCAGACCTGATTTTGCTTACCAAATTCGCTACCGAGAGCGGACAGCAGAATATCAACCTGGAGAAACTGCAACGCATGCAGCAATACGCCGAATCCGACATCTGCCGACGCCGCATATTGTTAAGTTATTTTGGAGAAATAGCAGACCACGACTGCGGCAATTGCGACGTCTGCAAGAACCCGCCCGAACGCTTTGACGGAACTGTCATCGTACAAAAGGCCCTGAGCGCCATTGTCCGCACAGACCAGCAAATCGGTACAGGCGTTTTAGTGGATATTCTCAGAGGAAACATGTCGCCCGAAGTCGTAGGCAAAGGCTATCAGCAACTGAAAACCTTTGCCGCCGGACGTGATGTTCCCGCCCGCGACTGGCATGATTATTTATTACAAATGCTGCAACTCGGATACTTCGAGATTGCCTACAACGAAAACAATCATCTGAAAATAACTTCCGCAGGAAGCGATGTCCTCTTCGGCAGAGCCACCGCCCGATTGGTAGTGATACGCCGGGAAGAAACAAACGAAACCAAACGTGGCAGAAAACGCAAAGCACCCGTCCCCGCCCAAGAGCTACCCTTAGGACTTCCCAATACAGAGAACGAAGCCCTCTTTGAAGCATTGCGCAAATTAAGAAAACGTCTTGCCGATGAAGAGGCCCTGCCTGCCTATATCGTCCTGTCCGACAAGGTTCTCCACTTGCTCAGCACCTCACGCCCCACCAACCTCGAAGAGTTCGGCAACATCAGCGGCATCGGAGAACACAAAAAAAAGAAATACGGCAAAGAATTTATCAACCTAATACGAAAATATAGTGATTAGTGATTAAGGATTAGTGATTAGCGGTTAAGGATTAGTGGTAAGTGATTAGTCGTGAGTGATTAGTCGTGAGCAGTTAGTGTTTTGCAATTAGCAATTAACTGTTTATTGTACATAACTTAATCACTAACCACTAAACGCTAATCACTAACCACTCCCCCCTATTTCCCCGTTTGTTGTAAGAAGTTGCGTAAATCAGATTGCGGTACTCCTAACGATATGGCTTTCTCGAAATCGCATTTGGCAAGGTCTTTCTTCTTTTGGGCGAGGTAGATTTCGCCGCGCATCAGGTATATTTCAGGCTGCGAGCTATCCAGGCTTATCGCCTCTTCCAGGTCTACCAATGCCATATCTGTATGGTGCAAGTCTTTTTCTACTCCGGCACGAGCCACATAAAGCATGGCATATTGGGAAGGAGACAACTGCCGGTTCTCTCCTTTGGCGGCAATCATAGTGTTCAATAGCCTCAGTGCTTCTTCGTATTTACCCTCTCTCTGCTCTAAAGTAGCCAAGCCGAGACGGCCGTTGTAGCTGGTAGGATTCACTTTCAACAAGCGTTCGTAATCCGCCTTTGCCATTTTATAGTCACGCTGCTGCATATAGATATAAGCGCGCATCAGCAGGGCTTCTTCGTTGTCTTTCTCCAAATCCAGCACCAGCGAATAGTCGGCTTGTGCCAGGTTGTTGCGCCCCAGTTCCATATAAATGGTCGCACGGTTCAGCAAGATAGGCACTGCCCGCGGGGCTATATTCAGGGCGAAGTTATAGGACTCCAAAGCCTTTTCATACTTCCGCTGGCGGCGTTGTATCGTACCGAGGTTGGAGAACAGAAGGGCGTTATGAGGATTCGCAGGCTCCAGCTTCAAGGCTCTGCGGATGTACGTTTCCGCCTGCGGCAGACTATCCTGCTCCGTATAAGTTACGGCACGGTCGCAAAGTTCCTGATAGGTTTGCGCGAATGCAGGCATACCGCTTGCCAATAAACATACTGCGAGAAAAATCAGTTTCTTCATACTTGTGATTCTAAATTTATTAATGCACCCGTACCGGTTTCACCAGCCGGTACAGGAAGTACCAAGCAAAGGTACAAAGAATATCAGGCGGTGGTACGGACAGTACCAAGCGCTGGTACAAAGAGTACCAAAGGATGGTACGGGCAATACCACGCGACGGTACAAGTGCTACCACCCGTCGGTATGACCGCTACCACCGGGTGAAACAAACGTCCGTCCCCGGCATTTAATCCAAAGGATAAGTGTCAAAAGCAAACAACTCCGTAGAGAGATACCTCTCTCCCGTATCAGGCAGCAAGGCCACCACCGTTTTGTCGGCAAATTCGGGACGCACCGCCAGCAGGCGTGCCGCATAGACAGCCGCTCCGGAAGATATTCCCGCCAGCAATCCCTCGGTAGATGCCAGTTCGCGTCCGGCGCGAATGGCTTCATCATCCGGCACGGGAATCACCTCGTCCACAACCGAAGCATCGTAAAGGGCCGGAATAAAGTTTGCCCCGATGCCCTGTATGCGGTGAGGAGCATCCTCGCCCCCCTCAAGCACAGGAGACGATGCGGGTTCTACAGCCACAATGTAGACATTCGGATTATGCCTTTTCAAGGCGCGCGCCACACCGCAAATCGTGCCGCCCGTACCTACTCCCGCCACAAACACGTCCACTTGTCCGTCCGTATCCGTCCAGATTTCCTCGCCCGTAGTAAGTTCGTGTATCCGGGCGTTGGAAGGGTTCTCGAACTGTTGCAGAATCACGGCGCCGGGTATCTTGTCCCTCAGTTCCTGCGCCTTGGCGATAGAGCCCGTCATGCCTGCCAGTCCGTCCGTCAGCACGATTTCCGCTCCGAGGGCTTTCAGCAGGTTGCGGCGTTCGATGCTCATGGTTTCGGGCATGGTCAGTATCAGATGATAGCCTTTAATGGTCGCCACCATTGCCAGTCCTACTCCCGTATTGCCGCTGGTAGGCTCTATGATGGTGGCGCCGGGCTTCAACGCTCCGCGCGCTTCGGCATCCTCGATCATTGCCAGCCCTACGCGGTCTTTTACGCTGCCTGCGGGATTAAAGGACTCCAGTTTGGCAACCACCTCCCGTTGCAATCCGTACTTCCGGCTGTACCCCGCCAGTTTCATCAGCGGCGTACCGCCGATAAGTTCCGTCAAGTTATTCGCTATTTTCGCCATAATTCGTCCGAGTTTATACAGAATAAGACACAAATGAGGAGACACACCAAAAGCAGGCTCGCTATTGCCGTACTCTTGACGCATCTCCTCGCAAAGGTAGGAAAAAAACGTTTCGCCCTTTCTTTCCTTAATAAAGATTAGTGTTTGATATAGTCCACAATCCACGCCCCCACTTCTTTCGTGCCGTATTTGCCGCCGCCTTCCACCTGGATTTCCGGGGTACGGATATTGGCGTCGAGCGAAGCATCCACCGCCTTGCGGATAAGCGCGCCTTCTTCCTTCAGGTCGAAATACTCGAACAGCATGGCTACGGAAAGAATCTGTGCCAGCGGATTGGCTATGTTCAGGCCCTTAGCCTGCGGCCATGAACCGTGAATAGGCTCGAACACCGGAGTGCTTTCGCCCGTGGAAGCCGAAGGAAGCAAGCCCATGGAGCCGCTGATGCAGGAGCCTTCATCGGTCAGAATATCGCCGAAGGTATTCTCGGTCACCATCACGTCGAAGAACTTCGGTTCCTGAATCATGCGCATGGCGGCGTTGTCCACGTACATATAGTCGGTGGTGACTTCCGGATAGTCCGGGGCCATTTCCTGCGCAATCTGTCTCCACAGGCGCGAAGAGGCAAGTACATTTGCCTTGTCCACTACCGTAAGGTGTTTGTTGCGCTTCATGGCATACTCAAAGCCCACTTTCAGGATGCGTTCAATCTCCGGACGGGTATACATATTGGTGTCGTAGGCCTTGTCGTTGTCCTGATACTTCTCGCCGAAATACATACCGCCCGTCAGTTCGCGAATGCAGATGAAGTCCGCACCGTCCACCAGTTCCGCACGGAGCGGCGACTTGTGCAAGAGGCACTTGAAGGTCTGCACCGGACGGATATTGGCAAACAGCCCCAACTTCTTGCGCATAGCCAGCAGTCCTTGTTCGGGACGCACCTTAGCGGTGGGGTCATTGTCGAATTTCGGGTCGCCTACTGCCGAAAAGAGCACTGCATCGGCATTCTTACAAGCCTGATAGGTAGCTTCGGGGAAAGGGTCGCCCACTTTGTCGATGGCGTCCGCACCGCACACGGCATACTCATAACTTACTTTGTGACCGAATTTCTCGCAAACGGCGGTCATTACGTCCACACCTACGGCGGATATTTCGGGGCCGATACCGTCACCGGCCAATACTGCAATTTTAAAGTTTTTTTTCATCTTTATGATTATCTTTATCGGTTCTTTTTATTTTTACCTGATTGTTCATATACAACAAAAGATATGCTAACACATAGTAAGGAATGGCAACCGCTGCTCCTATCAGCAAAATTTCCTCCCAATCAACCGGTTTATCATTCCACAGACATAACACGACTTTTACTCCACAATAAACTGCAATCAGCATGCAATCTATCAAAAGTACCTTAATCCATCTTTTCATATTCGGTTTCTATTATATTCAGCATCTTCACCGTAGCCTTAATGGCCGCTTCCGTCTGGTCGGCATCCAGCCCGCGGGTACGGAACACCTTGTCTTCAAAACTCCAGGTGATAACCGTCTGCACAAAGGCATCGGTACGTCCGCCGGGCGGGATGGTCACCGCATAGTTCGTCAGCATCGGGAACTTGCGCCCCAGAGTCACCTTGTATATCTTGCGCAACGCACGCACAAAGGCATCGTACTGACCGTCGCCGCTAGAACTCTCCTCATACTCCTTGCCGTTGATTTCTATTTTCAACGTAGCCATCGGTTTCAGTCCGTAGGCAAGGTTCACGATGTAGCTTTTCAGGTTCACCCGCTCGTCCATCATGCCGTGTTTCAAAACATCGGAAACGATGTACGGCAAATCTTCCTGCGTCACCAGCTCCTTTTTATCGCCCAGCTCGATGATACGTTCGGTAACCTTGCGCATGGCATCCTCGTCCAGCTCCAGCCCCAGGTCTTCCAGGTTCTTGCGGATATTCGCCTTGCCGCTGTTCTTGCCCAGCGCATACTCCCGCTTACGACCGAAGCGTTCGGGCAAGAGGTCGTTGCAGTACAGGTTGCTTTTATTATCTCCGTCGGCATGCACGCCCGCCACC
>ERZ1027076.846-NODE-846-length-10918-cov-27.792507_pt1 | contig 10918 bp, 4 predicted proteins | sample MGYA00519416_ERZ1027076 | MGnify/ENA primary metagenome ERZ1027076 (study PRJEB26926, sample SAMN06164525) | human gut metagenome | biome: ENVO:00009003; feature: ENVO:2100002; material: ENVO:00002003 | host: Homo sapiens | place: USA | collected 2012 ... | reverse complement strand
CGGCGGCTGACAGCAATAGCTACAGTGTCACCAAGCAGACCAATGACTTTGGCTATCCGATTGTGAAAGCCACCTCTGACTCTGCGCTTATCGCTTTAGACTATGTAAAACAGTACTCCAATATCACCTTTAAGTCATATGATGACCCGGCACGCATCGTCATCACAAGCAAATGGGATGAAATAGACAGTGCCACTGTAAACAAGTCTACCCAGGTCCGCGTGAAGGGCGGCATAAAGAGCCCTATTTTAAAAGAGGTGAAAAAGGATGACAAGATTACTATTCTTGATTCCGGTGACAAATGGGATAAGGTTGCCACTGAGGATGGTGTTATTGGATATATAAAGAGCAAGGCTCTGTCCGAGAGCAAAAAAAATAAGCTTACGAATCCTGACTATGAGGAAGAGACCTTTACGCATATCAAGAAGGATAAGGATATCTGTCTTGCCTGGAATCAGGTAACAAGCCAGTCAGCAAACAGTAAAGTGCCCCAGGTAATTTCATCAACCAAGGGCATAAATGTAATGTCACCAACTTGGTTTTATTTAAATGACAACAACGGTAATCTTGCAGATATAGCAAGCAAGGATTATGTCAGCTACTGCCATTCCCAAGGCATCGAGGTATGGGGACTGTTCAGCAACTTTGAAAATACTGATGTAGATGCAGCATATGTGCTCACACATACATCCACGAGAACTACCCTGATCAATCAGATTATGTCGGCTGCATTTAACTATGAGCTTGATGGTGTAAATATTGACTTTGAAAATATCACAGAAGCAGCATATGGAGACTCTTACATCGAGTTTATCAGAGAGCTCGCCATAAAGTGTCACAATAACGGCATATCACTTTCAGTTGATGTCACAGTACCTGCCAGCTTCAACAAGTTCTTCAATCGCTCTGATATGGCAAACTTTGCCGATTATATTGTGATTATGGGATACGATGAACACTATAAGGGCTCTGATGCCGGCTCAGTTTCTTCTATTCCGTGGGTAACTGAGGGTGTTGAATCCACTCTGAAGGAGGTTCCCGCTGACCAGATTATTCTCGGCATGCCTTTTTATACCAGAATATGGGAGCTCACTCCAAAGGAGGACGATGATGCCGTAACCGATACCGAGGATCAGTCAAAGTACACTGTTGCCTCACAGGTATATAGTATGGACGCAGCTGCAGCACAGCTTGCCACAAACAATGCCACTGCTGCTCTTGATGAGGAATCCGGTCAGAACTACGCTGAGTGGTCTGTATCCAACAAGCTGTACAAGGTATGGCTCGAGGACAGTACATCTTTAGAGAAAAGGCTCAAGCTCGTCGACGACAATAAGCTCGCCGGTGCAGCATTCTGGAAGCTTGGCTTTGAAAATTCATCTGTCTGGGATACTGTTATCAAATATCTGAACTGATTGCTTAAGGCTTACTGAAAGAGGCCGTACCTTTAACAGCTACAGTCTAACTCAGTACCTTTTATGGGTTATAAATAATATCAGCCAATCATATAATATACAAACACACCCGATGCCTTCTATGTGCATCGGGTTTTTTATAGGTATCTTATATGAAAAAATATATGTACATTATTAAGAAAAACAAATACTGTCTTATTTTAGCTCTCTTTATTCTGTCCTTCTACCTCGGAAGAGGTGTCTGCGCCCTTGCAAAAAATACCGGCAAAAACACTAATTCAACTGTTATTGTAATAGACCCGGGCCATGGTGGAAGTGATCCCGGTAAGATTTCCACCTCCGGCGTCATGGAAAAGGATGTCAACCTGAGTATTGCAATGGCTCTTAAACAGCTGTTTGAAAACAGAGGCTTTACTGTTGTCATGACCAGAACCACCGACTGCGACCTCGCCCCGGATAATTCCAAGCATCCAAAGACAGATGATCTGACAAAGAGAACTGCCCTGATGTCTAAAAGCAATGTGGCAGTCAGCATCAGTATCCATCAAAACAGCTTTGAGGACAGTTCAAGCTGCGGTCCACAGGTATTCTATTATGAAGCCTCTGATGCAGGAAAAGAGCTCGCATCCTCTGTCCTTGGAGCTTTAAACACTTCTCTTTGTGTCGCAAATCCACGAAGCATTAAGCCCAATAAAGAATACTTTATACTTAAAAAATCCACATCCCCGACCGTAATCGTAGAATGTGGATTCTTGAGTAATCCTGCTGAGACACTTCTTCTTACTGACAAAAACTATCAGGATGACCTGGCACATGCAATATATATCGGTGTCACAGACTATCTTGCGCAATCACCCTCTGGACATTTACAATAAACTGCTCTGCGATGTGATATAGTCTGGTTGTCTGGACACTTTCGCTGCCATCAAGCTGCTTTTTAGTCTCATTATCTGACATCTTAGACTCTTTTGCAGATATATCATGCTCCAGTGCCACATCTATGCGCACACGCTGTTCACCATCACTTATTCCTGCCTCAAACATAGTGATATTGTCTTCAAACAGCTTTTTAGTCTGCTCATCGTCTGTGACTATCATAGCAGATACTGAGTTTTCCTTTGCCTCAAAATATGCAGCTACCCTGCCGCATTTTTTATCCTCAAGGAATATGTCAACCAGTCCCTTTTTATCTTCACCTCTTACTATGCGAAGCTTCATACCTGTGACCCCGTCTGCAGTCTCTATTGGTACAATATAGTTTTCCTGTCTCGACATATTTGAAGCTATCCTTAGCTGACTGCATAATAGCTTCATCTGTCTGAGGTCTATTGAACCTGTGTGCCTATCCTCTATAATCATCGAATCCATAACATGCTCAGCTGTATCAGCCAGCGTTTCCTGCGCCTGCGCAAGCTCCTTTGGATTTTTGACCGACTCAGAAAACCGTCTGAGAGTCTCATCCAAAAGAGCCCTTGCCGTAGCACTGTCTCCACGCTCCCAAAGATTTCTTACTGCCTCTGACGGATTTTTCATTAGCCGTGACGCAGCCATGAGGTTTACCGCGGTTGTTTTTACATCATATTTCTCTAGAAAAGCATATACGTTCTCAGGCGCCGAAACTGCCTGATTGAACTGTCTTAGCTGCTCCGTGGCATATTGCTCTGACAGTGCGTTATCCTCGTTGGCCTCATATACAGCCTGCCTTAGCTGCTCCGGAGTCATCTCAAGCCAGCTGTCATCCTGCACAAACTCCATTTTCTCAGGTGAAAGTGTATCAAGCACATCCCTTAGGCAGTTTGTATGATATGCGCTTTCTATCTGTGAGTCAATTTTAATGCCCCTGCTTACACTGTCCACTCCGGCAAAGGTATCGTCCACCTTATAGTCCATGGCACTCTTTCCTCGTACCCGGACCGCTGTAAGCAGATTTTTCATTGTAATATCTGCTCCCTGATTAACAAGTGAGCCTATCACAGCACCATCTGACTGCTCCACCTGTGAAATAAGCCTGTATATGCCTATATATGAGTCTCTTTCCTCCTCTGAGATTTCATTTTTCTTTTCAAGCTTCCAGAGAAACTCGCTGAATTTCTCATCCCTTTCGTCAGGATTTTCTGATTTTATCCGTCTGGCAGTGTCACTTATGTCACTCATGCTCATATCAAGCGGTGATATGCCTCTTTTTATCATCTCAATCGTCACCGCCGGTGTCATATCGCTGAATGCTCTCTGCACCTGCTCATCTACAGACTTTATCTGCTTTATATTGTCCTCTGTGATGTCGGTACTGTTGTACGCAAGTATCCGCACAGCCCTGCGATTGCTTTCAGATGTATCTATCTGAAGCTCTTTAAGTATATCATCCACATTCTGAAATGCTTTTGATATACTGTCTCCCATATCTGCCCGCGGTGATGTCATAAGAGTCTCATATCCTGAGGCTACTGCTTCTAATGACTGCTTCATTGCTTTGCCTGCTGTATACAGCTCATACACAGTGTCATCAGCGGATTCCAGGGTCAGTACATACGCCGGCTGCTGCTTCATCTGATTGAAAATATCACAGACATTATTGTACATACGTACCCTATCATCAGATGCCTCTACACTGCTCTCACCAAACAGCGCTCCGTAGTATTTATTTTCCTGCTGCTTAAGCAGCTCCACTACACGTTCAATAGGCTCTGTGTCTATTGAAACTCCTTTTTTTATGAGTGAAAGGTTGGCTTCTGCTGTCATGGAAAGTCTCGCTTCCTCAAGCTTTCTTTGAGCTGTCACAAGCCTTGCTTCCCGGCTGTCTGTAATCTGATTGTCCGCAGCTTTATTTGCTGAGGCTTGCGATGCTGCACTATCCTTGCCCCTTGCAGCTATAAGCTTTGACAGATTCTCTATCGTGACAGGTATGTTATCTGACTCTAATGTGACAATGTCATCTGCGGTCGCCTCACCTAATACATCACAGGCTTTCTTTGCCATGTCAAATGTCAGACCATCTTGTGACATAGTGGCATCTGTAGCCTTTTTTCCCATTGCCAGTGCTTCTGTCACTGCCCTTGCATAAAAGTCACTGCTCACATTTTCTTCTGCTGCGTTGATGCAGTCTACCTGATTCGCAAGCTGCACATTGTCAGGTGTAACGGCTATATCTTCATCTATCAGCCATCTGCACTGATTCAGATTCTCATCACTACTGTCTATATGAGCTTCCTCTAATATCTGTTTAAGCTGTGGCTTAAGCTCCTCAAACAGCTCATCTGATATCTCCGTCATTTTGGTTTTCTGCCTGTAATCTTGTACCTGACTGCTGCTGTACGTAGCCTTGTATACATTGGAAACCGTCGGATTCATGTTATTTCTGACCAGATATGCCTTTGTCTCATTGGATATATTTGTAAGGCTCTTTGCCCGGTCTATGGCATCTGTACCTGCCTTTATATTGTCATCTGTAGCAGGAATATCATATGCTTTCATCTGATTGACAAGCATGGCCGCTTCAGTCTGGCTTCCCGTGATGTCTGTGAGCTGCTCCCTGCTCAGATCATCTCCATATATGGATATATCTACACCTGCCTTTGCCAGCACTGCTTTTATCTTGTCGGTCTCAGTGACAATGACATCATATCCGTCATCCTTTGCAGCTTTGTAATCATCACTCGTTGTGGTGCTTGCAGTGACAATCATATCATTTCGCCTGTTTTCTGAGGTCTGATTCATATCATTTAGCAGATTTTCTGCCATATCTGCGCCATCGTTGTTCCCGGCTTCGTTTTTAGCCTGCGGTCTTGCATATATCGTATCCGACATATCAACAGAATTTGACGAACCGACAACAGCCGCCTTTTTTGACATATTGTCACTGCTGTCTGTCTTTATGTAGTCTGACACACGCATACCCGCTGTCATGTCATTTATGGTTTTTGTGTCCGTATTTTTCGTATCTGTGCTTTTATTAATCAAATTCTCTATCTGCATATTTCCTGCTCCGTGCCCTGCATATGTACCATCTCTGCAGCCTTTATTTATGGATATTCTTACTTCGTACTTTTGTGGTTCTGAATAGTTATCTTTTTTTATATATCGACATATAATACGCAAAAATAAAGACCGCGCCTTAAATTGGCGCGGTCCTTTACCCTGCTGTTTACCGGTATATTAGTATTTAAATACAGCAACTCCGTAAGGCGCAAGTGGATAAGCAAATGAAAATGGTCTGCCGTCACACTCTGATTTGACTGCCTTATAGTCCAGCTTCTTATATGACTGTTTTGCTGCCTTGCCTCTGCCCTTTGCAGCCTTCTTTACAGGCTCTTGTACCGTTTTGCCTGTAAACTTAGGATCCTCACTATCTAAAACAAGCTGATATGTCTTGTGCTTTGGCACTCCGACTCTGTAATCAGGTCTCTCTACCGGTGTGAAATTGATGACAAAGAGCATATTATTCTTGCCATCCTTGCTCTTTCTGATAAAGCTGAAGATGCTTCTGTCTGCATCGTTTGCATTTATCCATTCAAAGCCTTCCCAGCTTGAATCCAGCTCATACAGACAGCGGTTTTTCCTATAGAGGTGAAGCAGCTCCTTTACCCAGTTCTGGATCTTTTTATGCTCCGGATTCTCAAGCAGATACCAGTCGAGTTCTCTTTCCTCACTCCACTCCTGCTTCTGTGCAAACTCCTGTCCCATGAAAAGAAGCTTCTTTCCACAGTGCCCCATCATAAATGCATATCCTGCCATGAGGTTCTTGAATTTATCCCCTTCTAAGCCCGGCATTTTGTTGAGCATAGAACACTTCAGATGTACCACCTCATCATGTGACAGTACCAGAATATATTTCTCACTCTCATTATAGCTCATCGCAAATGTCATCTTGTTGTGGTTATTTTTACGGAAATATGGATCCAGCTTCATATAATCAAGGAAGTCATGCATCCATCCCATGTTCCACTTGTAGCTGAAGTTCAGTCCGTCTTCCTCTACCTTGCCTGTTACCTTTGGCCATGCGGTAGACTCTTCGGCTATCATTACAGTTCCGTGATTTCTTCCAAGTATGAGTGTATTGATATGCTTGAAAAACTCTACTGCCTCGAGGTTCTTATTTCCTCCAAACTTGTTTGGCACCCACTGTCCGTCGTTCTTTCCATAGTCAAGATAAAGCATTGACGCAACTGCATCCACACGGAGTCCGTCTACGTGGTAATTTTCTATCCACATCAATGCACTTCCGATAAGGAAGTTCTTTACTTCATTCTTACCGTAGTCAAATATCTTTGTGCCCCAGTCGGGATGCTCTCCCTTTCTTGGGTCTGCATACTCATATGTGGCTGTTCCGTCGAAATTGGCAAGTCCATGCGCATCCTTTGGGAAATGTGCAGGTACCCAGTCGAGGATTACTCCGATATTATTTTTATGGCACTGATCAACAAAGTATGCAAAATCCTCAGGCTCTCCATACCTCGATGTAGGTGCATAGTAGCCTGTCACCTGATATCCCCATGAGCCATCAAACGGATACTCTGAAATACCCATAAGCTCAATATGTGTATATCCCATAGTTTTTACATATGATATGAGTGATTTTGCAAGCTCCCTGTATGTATAAAAACCCTCATCATCCCTGCCCGGATGTCTCATCCATGAGCCCGGATGGCACTCATATATAGCCATAGGTGAAGAATATACATCAGCATCTGACTTTGCTGCTCTCTTATCCATCCACTCTTTGTCAGTCCATGTGAAGTGCTCGATATCTGTGATGATTGACGCTGTTCCCGGACGAAGCTCTGCGTAGTTTGCGTATGGATCCGCCTTGTACAGCTTATCACCCTGTTCAGTGACTATAATAAACTTATACATCTGACCCTTTTGCGCTCCCGGTACAAAAAGCTCATACACTCCCATGGTTTCCGGCTCTACACGCTTCATCTCATGACTGGTCTCATTCCAGTCGTTAAACTCACCAAACACGTATACTTCCCTCGCATGTGGCGCCCAGACGTCAAAGCACACTCCTTTTTTTCCTTTGCGCTCAGCTAAGTGAGCACCCATCTTCTTGTAGATATCATAGTGTGTTGCCTGACCAAACAGGTAACAATCCATTGCTGTAAAATTACACATATATATACCCCCCCATAAGTATTTATTTTTCCCTGAAATGATCCTCTTTGAGTACAATTCGGTCATCATCTGTATATCGCCTGGCTGTCAGAATACTTATAGCCTTCTTAAGTCCGCTGTGAGCCTCCCTGTCTATGGCCTCGTCAATTATATCCTTGACCTCTGTCAGAGTGGTAGCCTGGTCTATCCTCTCAATATTGCTGATTCTGTTATGCAATGCCAGAATAGCCATCTCATCTATCTTGTACCCAAGCTCTGCAGAGTACGATTTGGCAAACAATACGAGTTCATCATTTGTAAAAATAGGAACCGATATCTTTTCCGTGAACTTGGATGCAAAGCCCTCATCCATTGAGAGAGCCTTCTTTATACCCTTTGATGTATCCTCAAGTATATAGAGTGTTCCTGTAATATCATGCTCCATCAAAAATGATAGCTGGGCAGCTATGCTGCGGTCGATATCACCGGCTCTTTCTATGATGAGACAGCCTCCTGTTATCTTTCTGACTACCTGCTGCACATCCTTTTTATTGAGTGCGGCAGCATCAATCTTGCCCATCTTTCCTGTAAGCTGTTCACCATCTTTTTGTAATACCTTTATAAAGCTTGTAGCAAGCATTGTCTTTCCGCAACCCTGCTCTCCCTGTATAATGAGGTTGCCTGTGGATGCGTTTTCTTTCCTGTTGAAATGATCAAGTACTGCATTATATGCCTTGCAAATCTGATCCTCCATACCCTTTACCGGTATGAAATATGAAAATATAGCTTTCTGTTCGCTTGTAAGCTCTTTTATATGTTTTGTTTCTTTCAATTTCGAGTCATCTTCTTCGCTGTCTAAATCCTCCGGCAATGAAATATCCGGCATTTTTCTTGTCTTAGCCATATCCAGCTTCTTCTCCAGTCCCGGATTCTTTGCTGTCATCTTGGCTATTTCTTGCTCGATAAATGATGTCACATGATCAAAATCTCTTTTCTCAGAAACGTTTTCTTTCTCCTGTGAAGTCTCATCATCTGATGTATCATCATCGACATTTAACATATCATCTGTTATTTCAGGCATCATGGTAGTCGGCTGCGTGAATATCTCGTCTTTCTCAGACTCCTCTGCTACAATTATATCCTCCGGTTCTTCCTGTGACTCCTGCACTTCGTCTATAGCCTCTTCCGGTTCTTCCTGTGACTCCTGCACTTCGTCTATAGTATCTTCCGGTGCTTCCTGCGACTCCTGTGCTTCGTCTATAGTATCTTCTGGTGCTTCCTGCGGCTCCTGTACTTCATCCACAGTCTCCTCTGCATAAAGCTCCTGCATATCCGGTTTCTGCTCTTCTTCAGGCTCCTTCACGGCAGCTTTCTGCTCTATAGTATCAACCGGCACCTTCAAATACTCCTCCTCAAGAAGTTCCTTCGGAGTGACACCTGCATCCAGCTTTGGAATGACACCATTTAGTCTCTCCATGATGTCTCCTGCCTCCTGAAGTGCTCTTGCCTTAGCTGACTCAAGCTTCTGCTGCTCAGCCTCTTTAAGTGCAATTTCAGCCGCATGTCTGGTCTTTTCCCATTCTTCAAGCACATCCTGTATAGACATCTGTCCTGTAATCTGATGCTCAAGCTGAGTCTTTTCACTCATGACCATAGACATCTGTCCGTCAGCGTCTTCACCCAAAAGCTCCTTAAAATTCAACTTAAGTGAACCATCTATCTCTTCATCTGTAGCGATATGCTCTGTCTCTTCCGGCTGCTGTACATACTCTTCCTGCTCCTTTTCGAGCTTGAGATAAGGAATATCCTCAACTATCTTTTTGATGGTATCCATCGTATCAGCAACTTCATTCTTGCCCTTGGCCTCCATGATCTGCTGCATACCCTTGGCAATCTCCTGATGTAAATTTACAGTATTGAACTTCTCCTGATTTACAGTAATCTGCGGAATAGTTACGTCATCATGCACTATCTCTCCGCCCTTTACCATCTCCATGGCACCTATCTCAGTGACCTCAGCCTCATCCTTTATCTTAGCCGGCTTTTCCTTCTCTGCCTTGAATCGTCTGTACTTTTCCTCCTGAGCCTTGGTAAGTGGCTGATAAAGCATCTTAAGCTCCAGCGCACGCTCCACATATGGTCCGTCTCCGAACCACAGAATGAGCTCATCGCAGGCATCTATACACTTATCGGCTTTTCCGGCCTTGTGGTATAGATATGCAAGCTCATATGCCCACTCCTCAGTATATTCTTCATCCTTGTACTCTTCAAGAATAGTGATAAGCTCATCAAATGAGGCTCCCTGCCCTTTTTTGATGGCATATCTTAATACATACTTCATATCATCATGAGGCGCTATCTCAACAAACTCATCATAATACTCTGTAGCAGCATCATAATCACCCATCTTGATGGCGACCTCAGCCAGTCTGTATATAATCATCCTGCCGATTGGTGAACGGTCATAGGCCATTAAAAGTATGTCCCTTGCATCCTGGTATCTTTCGGCCTTCTCGTAGATTTCGCCGATTTTAACGAGTGTATTTACATTTTTAATTTTGTTCCAATTTATGCTATCCGCAATCTCTGCTGCGCTCATATAGCCCTCCTCGGCGCTTAGGGCTTTTATCTGATCCAGCTTGAGATTGTATTCGTATTTATCCACTTATTTCACCTACTCGTATTTAAGCTTATTATTTTTGGTATCTACGCCTGTTGTCTTTGTATAATCCCTTGTGTCCTCAGGAAGCTTCTTTTTCCTGAGAGCATAATTAACAACTCTTTTCACAATATAGTATATCACAGCAAAGGTTGGAACACCAAGTAACATTCCAAGAAAACCAAACATTCCTCCGCCGATTAGTATGGCAAACATAACCCAGAAGGTCGAAAGACCGGTAGATGAGCCAAGTATCTTAGGCCCTATTATATTGCCATCCACCTGCTGCAGCACGACAATAAATATCAGAAGATAAAGCGCATGCCACGGACTCTGAATTACTACTATGAGTAACGATGGAATTGCACCGATAAACGGTCCGAATACCGGAATCACATTTGTGACGCCGATAATCACTGCAACGAGCACCGATGATGGAATCCTTAAAATCAGACATCCGAAATATGCAATCACACCTATAATCAGTGAATCTATAATCTTACCGCTTATGAAGCCTCCAAAAATCTCATTTGTCTTTCTGATCGTCTCAATGATGATATTGCCTGTCTTTGGCTTGCAGACAGCATATATTATCTTTTTGCTCTGTCCTGCGAGAGTCTCCTGAATACTCATCACATAGACCATCACGATTATTCCGATAATAAAATTAAATAAGCCTCTGACTACCGAAATCACACCGGTTGTAATCTGTGCAACATACTTCTGTGCCTCAGGAATCAGCTTTTCTGTGGCA
>ERZ1027076.837-NODE-837-length-10982-cov-4.690674_pt1 | contig 10982 bp, 5 predicted proteins | sample MGYA00519416_ERZ1027076 | MGnify/ENA primary metagenome ERZ1027076 (study PRJEB26926, sample SAMN06164525) | human gut metagenome | biome: ENVO:00009003; feature: ENVO:2100002; material: ENVO:00002003 | host: Homo sapiens | place: USA | collected 2012 ... | reverse complement strand
CAACACATAGCAGCTATTAGAGATAAACAAGTCAACCATTATTAGGGAAGTACAATCCTTTTTCTTTTAGCCTCCTATTTTCTTTGCTTATCACGGCTGTGAACAGACCGTATCACAAGGGTGATAAGACCTTATCACAGTAATGAACAAATCGTATCACGTAGGTGAAACGCTATCTATCTCCCATACATAAGGAGAACATAAAGGCATGTTAACGCAAGGATAAAGGTATGTTAGCATGAATTAAAAAGAGCGCAGGGAGAAGAAAGTCGTTTTTTATTTCTTCAGTTTGTAAACCACGAATGAATCTACTTTATAGGCACCGCCTTTGCTGTAGAAGCTGATATGATTATAAGGTTCCGAAGGGAATACCTGATTGGTCATAGCGAAGCGTCCACCGTCACCGAAAGCCTCTACACTCGATCTGTCTACAAACAGGCGGAGTTTCATTTCATCCTTATCCTCTTCAATCGCAGTCCAAGTCAGCATCGGGAAGTTTTCGTTGAAATTTACCTCGCCACTCTTGCGACGGTCCATCGAGAATTTCTTCTCTTTCATATCGTACTGCATGTCTACTTCTTCGCCCTTGTCATTGTAGAGACGGAAACCGATGATTTCTGCCTGCTGATTCTTAAGGGACAGTTCTATTTCGTAAGCACCTTCATTGTTCGGAATCAAATCTTTCACGATACGTGTTCCGTTAACCTTGAATGAGCGCTTTTTGGAAACACCACGCAGTTTCAGTAATTCGGGAGAAGGAGCGGATTGAAGATAAATCCCACCGTCGATGGCAAAGAGACTCAAATCACGAGGGATGGAGTTCGGACTACGGTATTGAGAAGTTGGCACGTCATTTGCATATTGCCAGTTGCTCATCCATGCAATGGCGATACGGCGGTTGTCGGGGGCATCGCTCCAAGTAACTGTAGCATAATGGTCTTTTCCCCAGTCCATCCATTTCGTGACATTCGGCTGATTGTCACAACTAAATTTCTTGCCGTCGAAGCTACCGATAAAGTATTGAGTAGCGGAGTCACCGAAAGGACCGTCACCGAGGCTGCAAAGCAATACCCATTTCTTTTCGTTGGTGCCCTCTACCGGAAGTTCGAATAAATCGGGGCATTCCCATACGTTGCCGTGAGCACCGTATCCTTCGCCGAAGCTGCTTTCAAATGCCCAGTCTTTCAAATTGGGAGAAGAGAAAATCTGCATTTCCTGTCCCACTGCGAGCACCATGATCCAGCGTTTTGTTGCTTCGTACCAAAAAACTTTCGGGTCGCGGAAATCACGAGCTTCGGATACAAGTACGGGGTTGTTTTCGTATTTGGTGAAAGTGCGTCCGTTGTCAGTGCTATAAGCGATGCTTTGTACCTGACGGTCGCTGTATTGTGTATAGATGGCGATGATTGCGCCTGCTCCGAAGCCGGCTGTATTGTTATGATCTACCACGGCAGAGCCGCTGAAGATAGTACCAAGCGCATCCGGTGCTATCGCAACGGGGCGGTGTTCCCAGTTTACGAGGTCTTTGCTGATAGCGTGTCCCCAGTTCATGTTTCCCCATTTGGAGCCATAAGGGTTGTACTGGTAAAAAAGATGGTATTCACCGTCTTTATAGACCATTCCGTTCGGGTCGTTCATCCATCCGTAAAGGGGAGAGAAGTGATAGGTCGGACGAAACTTTTCACGGTTGGTCGTATCGAAGGTGTCGGAGAGTTTCATTTCCTTGCAGCAAGCGGTATTATCCGGCGAAAGATTGACACGGATCGGATCGTTGGAGTTCATCTTGAACTTGAAAGAGACCGTTTTGCCGGAAAAGTCGGAAAGGTCTACCGGAACAAAGTAATCTACTTTATGTATGGCGAGACGCACGTCGAAGTTTTTCACCTCTTTATTATTAACGATCATGCTGATACGTACATCGGGAGACGCATCCTCTACGGGCAGAAGCAGGTAGTTCTGGGAAGTATTGACACGTACAAGGCAATGACCTTCTCCCAGATTCTTAATCAGCAAAGGAGAATCCGCCGCTCGGGTTGAAACAGAAATAGTCATGAGAATAAAACAAATCAGAAAGGTCTGAAGTTGTTTGACAGGCAAAAATACATTCATGTTCTATGGTATTAAGGTTGTTATACTTTTGATAGTTGTTACAGTGCAAAGATAGGCGCTTCCAAGGTTAGCGCCTATCACTTTTGTTTCAAACGCTGTAAAAGATGTTACTTGCCGGTGTAGTTTTCATCAATAAGTGCTTACCTGAACGTCTGATACAGTTATTTCACCTTTATAACAGCAGAGTGACCACGGGTTCTTCTGCATTTGGTAGATACGGTTGGTGAAAGATAACTGGTCGTTGATATAAGTCACGCAGACGGACTGGTCACTGTAAATCGTCACACGATATTCATTATCTGCCGGAATATTGAATTTATTATCGAATAAGTATTTGGCATCGTCACCGTCTTTCTCAAAATTCGCTTTGCCTTCATCGGCATTGACATGGATACTATACCAGGAAGCGGAATCCGTTCCACGTACAAAAGAGATTCCGAAACGGTCCGTATTCGAAGCGGTCTTTACGGTGAAAGAAATCTTGTTATGTACTTTCAGACGGTTGAAGATGACGGAGGCACCTTCGCCCAAAGTATAGGTTTTACCGCTTTCGATCATGTTACCATCTTTTGCCATTACTTTCACTTCTTGTGCGGAAGTGTATTTACGGTCGATTGCATCGGGTACTCCGAGGGTTAAAGTACCGTCTTCGTGTTGAATCAGACGTTGTGCTACCAGATTGCCTGCCCATTCGGGTTCTACATCACCAACATTTCCATTATCATTTCCGGCACGTGTGGGACACCAACCCCAAATGTAGCGGTTTGTTCCGTCGGAAGCGGTCTTTCCGGCATAGAATGCGCGGCTGTCCAGCATTCCTTCACGATTGTCCGGCCATATTCCGGCATCATTGGCGGTAGTTGCTTTCAAATCTTCCAGCGTTCTGCCTTTGAAATATTGTACTTTACGCATGAAGGAAGCCTGTTCCGAATAAATCAGATACCACCAGTCCCCCATCTTGAATACATCCGGACATTCGTAGAAACGATCCCACATCATGGTCATAAAGGTTCCGGCAGATTCCCACTCTTTCAGGTCGGCAGAGGTAAATTCGGCGATATGCCCTTTTCCGTTCTTGCGGGTAGCGATCAGCATGTGATACACACCGTCTTCGGTCTGGAACAGGAACGGGTCACGGAAGTCATTCTTGTCATAACCATACGTATCTCCTTTCAGGTAGAAGGTACGGTTCTTGGTCCATGTCTTGAAATCGGGAGAAGTAGCTACCATCACTACCTGAGCATTCTGGTCGGAAGAAGGCTTGAACTTATTACCGGTGTAGAAGGTATAATACAGTTTGTCGGCAGGGTTATAGATCGTTCCTCCTGTGCCGATGGCAGCATCCTGTTCGTCACGCCCTCCGCAGGAAATCAGTTCGCCGAGAGATTCGTAAGTAGCACCGTCTTTGGTAGCCACCCCGAAAATGGGATGGTACGTAGCTTCGGGGTTCGGACGGTAATCTTGCAGGTACATCACTTTAAAGTCCTTGGCAACCGGATCATAGAATGGCATCGGGTCACCTACAAAGCCGACCTGTGGCTTATAGTACATCGAGAAGCCATGCTCATCACTCGATTGGAAGTATGTGGCTGTACCGTCCCAGTTTTTCTGAGTCAAGATGGGGTCAGTCTCGTCACTGCAAGCAGTCATCGAAGCTATCAGTGCGGTAAATGCTATAGGTAAGATCATATTTTTCATCATTGTTGCTTATTCTTTTTATTTACACAAGTAGTTGATTGCATTGAGAGTCATTTGCTCTACGTTGTAGTGATAGTAGTCGGCAGAAGCGTCTACTCCCTTGCCGTACCAATCATAGCAGCCGGAACCGATACAGAGCGTACGTCCGCTATTGGAACGCGGTTCAAATTCGGCAATGACTACCGCCCCGTCGCCTCCATGTGCCAAATCGATTCCTCCTGTCAGGTTACGCCATGCGTTCAGGTCGTCATAACCTCCCCAGTCTGTCCCGATATGCCACTGCGCTGTGCTATTGGTAATCGCATAGCCGGCATCACAGGTATAGACTGTCGACTTGTCGCCATCTTTCCATCTTAAATCCTGGAATAACGGATGTGATTCACTGCCGGTAATCAGGAAGCTCCATGGGGCAGAGGTGATTTCGGGCGAGTCTTCGTTTCCTCCCCAGCTATTGTTCGGTACACGCTCGTCTTTAGCGATGCCGAGATTGGCGATATAGAAAGTAGCGTAACGGGTCAGCAGCAGATTACCACCATTCTGATAGTAGACTTTAAACTTCTCCGCTGCCGCTTTCGCGTCATCCGGCAAAGGAGGATTGTCACCATTGTCTGCGTGGAAATGCCACCAGATAGCGGTATATTTACCTAAATCCACTTTTCCGTCCACTACATCCTTGAATGAGATATATTCGGACATCGATACATTATCCATCATCCATTGGGCAGCGGCTTTCTCTTCGGGACTCGTCAGAAGACTGACGGAAGAAGCCGTACCGACAAAGGCAGTCGGAATCACATTTCCCTGAGTAACCGTTACCACATAAGGAGTTACTGCCGAACGGTAAGTTGCCGTGTAAGTGACGGGGTTCGTAAAGTCCTGAATACTTCCGGATGCCGGAGTCACGGTAGCTCCGTCCGTTACGGTAAACGTACCTTTCAACTGAGTGATATCCACTGTCAGCGGAACGACTACAGAAATGGTTTTCGATAACTGGTCTACCTTTCCTACATAAGTATCATTCAATTTGAAGGTCAGTATCTTCGCCTCATCTCTCTTCACGGTAATCGTGTAGCTCATTTGTACATCGCCATTCTTCACCGTCAAAGATACGGGAAGAGAAAAGTCGATTGTCTCACCGATAGCGATGCTAGCCTTGGCTCCTTCGGAAAGATTCATTTCTGTGACCACCATGCGGGTAATATCGTAATCGTAGGGCACTCCTACTACGATTGCCTTATTCTGATAGTCGACAGTTCCTGCGTATTCATCCAGCCGGATAGAGTTCACCCAAACATCTCCGTCCAGACGAAGGCCGGATTTGAAGTCATCACTACATCCTGTGACTGTAAGGCATGCCACAGTCACCAACAGGATAGTATAAAGTTGTTTTATGATTGATTTCATTGTATTCTTTGTTTTAAGATGGTTAGTTACCAACCGAAATTCTGTGTATAATTTCCATTACTTGCGCTGATCTGTTCGAATGGAACAGGAAGATATTCGTTCTTATTTTCCGTAAAGCCCGCATTCTTGTAGATAGAGCAACGGGATGCTTCCGTCACGTAATAAGCATTGATGACATCTTTGGCTTCTCCCCATCTTACAAGGTCAAAGAAACGTGAGCTTTCCATACCGAACTCTACGCGGCGTTCCCATTTCAGCATTTTCATGGCTTCGTCCTGAGCGTAAGCTTTCAGGTCGTAAGGAGTCACTTTGAAGTTCACTCCGTAGTCTTCTTTATAATTGAAGATCAGCATGGTGCTTCCGGCAGCACGGCTGCGTACCTCATTGATTAATGAGATGGCATCGGTGATACGTCCGTCGTTCAACTGAATCAGTGCTTCGGCACGCATCAGCAATACATCTGCATAACGGATCACAATGTGATTCAGAGAACTGGCCCAATAAGAACCTTTCTTCAGACAGTCACAATCGGGATCTACATTCTCTTTGAGAGAAACATAATATCCATAAAGTCCCTTGCTGCGGCTCCAGTCATCATTCTTCTGGATGATGTAACCTTCGTTGTACTTATAAGGAAAGCCCGGCATACCCACCGTATGGAACAGACGGGGATCGACATTGTCTGTAGCCACTTCGTAATTCTCATTGTCGTAGGTACTGAACAAAGGCTTTCCCTGCGAATCGGTTTTGAAAGCATTCACCAGATTCTGGCTCGGCTTGTGGAAGTCGCAGCAGCCCAGTATCTGCGGAGTGGTCAGTCCCATTCCCCAATTCAGGTTACCGTTGTAAGTACCGTCGTTGATAGAATACTGAATGGCCCATACAGACTCTGCACCGTTTTCATATTGCGGCAGGAAGTTCATGCTATAGTCCGTTTCCAGTCCGTAACCACCTTTAGCCATGATCAGGGGATCGGTGTATTTCACGACCTGTTTCAGGTCTTCTTCGTTGATTCCGGTAAGGGCATTATCGGCTCCGTCCTGGCGGTAAGCTTTATACAGGTAAGTTTTTGCAAGGTAAGCAGCAGCGGCTGCCTGTGCAGGGCGTCCTTTTTCTATTTGTACTTCCGGCAGGTTGTCGTAGGCAAACTGGAAGTCGTCTGCTATCTTTTGCCATTGCTCGTCATTGGTATAAGTGGTATTCGACAGTTCATTGTAAGCATCCGGTTCCATGTTTTCATCGTTTACAATAACGATCTTCTTGAACAGCTGTTTCAACATGAAGTGAGCGTGTCCGCGCAGGAATCTCATTTCGGCAATGCGCTGGTTCTTCAACGGATAGGTCTTTTCATCCATTTGGTCGAGTGATTGCAGAGCTGTATTGGCACGGGTGATGCATTGATACAGTCTTTTCCATATATCATTGATATTCCAGTCGGTGGTATTGATACCTTTGGATATTTCCAGTGCGTTGAACACACCGCCGTCTTCTGTTCCCGAACCGCCTTTATAGCAATCGTCGGAACGTACATCATAATTCCAGAGAGAGAAGGAAGAGTTGATATCATCACCTGTCGCCCAGATGGCGTAGGCAGAAATCACCAGATTATCTACATATTCGGGAGAAGCGATCTGATCGCCGGTCACAATACCCTGAGGAACCTGACGGTCCAAAAAATCGTCACAACTGGTTGTCAGCAAGGTAATTCCGATTGTTGCTATATATATTATCTTTTTCATGATCATTCGTTTTATTGATGAAGTAAGTTAAAATCCGATGTTAAGTCCGAACGTGATATTCACAGGGATCGGATAAGAAAAGTTCGGGTTCTCCGGATCTTCTCCGGTAAAATTCTTGCTCTTGATGGTCAGCAGGTTCTGTGCACTGCAATAGAAACGCAAGCGGTCCATTCTCATTTTTTTGGAGATAACAGCGGGAACGGTGTATCCTAACTGGATATTGCGCAGTTTCAGGAAAGAACCGTTTTCTACGAAGTAAGTAGAGACACGCTGTTCATTGTTCGTATCACTGCGGGTCAATGCCGGAATATCAGAGTTTGGGTTCGTAGGTGACCAGGCATTAAGCAAACGGGTTCCCTTATTCAGGAAGCCGACATTGGAAGCACTCCAAAAATCGCTTTTCTTCTTCACGTCACTGATTATATCCACTCCCTGAACGCCTTGCCAGAACATTGTCAGATCGAAGTTCTTATATTCCAGATAAATATTCAATCCGTAGCTGAAAGAGGGAGTAGGATCATAAATCCAGTTCTGATCTCTTTCGTCAATCACACCGTTATGGTCAATATCACGGTAACGGATACGGCCGACAGCAGCGCCTTCTTGAGTAGCATGGTTGTCTACTTCATCCTGCGACTTAAAAATGCCATCAGCAATGTAACCGACTTGTGCGCCGTAAGTATGTCCGACTACACTCTTCACACCATTACCACCAAACTTGCCGTTGGCAGCTACCGTTTCCGGCAATTCAAGAATTTCATTCCGATAAGTGGATATGTTTCCGTTCAGGTCGTAAGTCAGTCCAAAGGCAGTCTTGTTACGATAACCCAGATTAAATTCAAAACCCTGGTTTTTCATTGCACCCGAATTTATCCAACGGCTGCCGCCTTCTCCCAGCACTCCTACTCCTGCCATTTCAGTCAGGATATCTGTTGTTTTCTTGTAGTAGTATTCCAGTGAACCGTACAGTGATTGCTTGAACAGGCTGAAGTCGATACCGACATTGGTCTGTGTCGTTGTTTCCCATTTGATATTGTCGTTACCGATCTGGTTGCGTTTGAAACCGGAAGGAAGTACACCGCCACCGTTAGAACCTGTGATATCGTATGCCGTACCGTAGCTCTGTCCGCCGAAAGAATCGGTTGTACCATAGTTAGGTGCATAGATAGTATAACGGGCAAGGTTGGAGATTTCCTGATTACCGGTCTGTCCCCACGAAGCACGCAATTTCAGATCATCAAGCCAGGTCAGTTCTTTCATGAAGTTCTCCTGTGTGATGCGCCATCCCAAAGATACGGAAGGGAAAGTGGCATAACGGTGGTTTTTACCGAACCGGGAAGAACCGTCCCGACGGAGAGTTAACGAAAGCAGATATCTATCGGCATAAGAATAGTTCATTTTGCCAAAGAAAGAGACGAGTGAATACCCCTCACCGGCACCGTATGCTTGTGCCGTGCCACTACCTGCATCGGGCCACATATAGTCGGGGGTAAGGATAGAGAAGTCTTCTTTGTATCCGGAGAAATGGCTGTCGTCTTCACGGTTCAACTCCATACCTATCATTACATCTCCACGATGTTTGCCTACTTCCAGTTGGTAGGTAGCAATGGCGTTCCACATCCATTTCGTCCAGTGTTCCTGCTTGGCTTCCACTGCGCTCTTGCCATTATTTGTCTGCGTTCCTTCCTGATAAGGATAAGTGAAGTAACGTGCCTGCTTGTTGGCATAGTCCAGACCGAAAGTGGAACGTAGATTGAATCCCTTGAAAGGAGTCAGATTGACATAGGCATCACCGAACATACGCCAGTAAGTGTATCGGTTGTCTTTATTGTATTCAAGTACGGCACGAGGGTTACGACGGTCGGGCCATCCGCCTACCGGTCCGCCCCATGAACCATCCGAAGCATATACGGGAATAGCGGAAGGAATGTCCAGTGCGGTTTCAATAATTCCACCCGGAGCCTGCACTTCCGACGTGCGATTTAATGTAAAATGCTGACCGATGGTCAGGATATCATCAATCAACTTATAATCGCTGTTCATACGAGCCGAGAAACGGTCGAAGTCCGTGTCTTTGATAACACCCAGATTCTTGTAATATCCCAGAGAAAAGAAAGAAGAACCTTTCTCCGAACCGTTGCTGACGGAAAGATTGTATTGCTGAATAACACCAGTACGAGTGATCTCGTCAAACCAGTCTGTGTCCGCCACAGGCATTGTATTCTTTGAATCCAGGTATTTGGAAAGAGTCATTCCGTATAATACCGGATTGCCGTCGGCATTATATCCCCAATTGTAAGCATATCCCAAAGCATTACCGTTCGGATTTTCACCGTCGTTCACGTAGGCTTGCCACATAGCTCGTCCGTATTGCTCAGTGTTCAGTACGTTCATTTTACTCTGATACATGGAGGCGGAAACAGAAGCGTCGAAATTGATTTTGATCTGTCCTTTCTTTCCTTGTTTGGTAGTAATGATGATCACGCCGTTCGCTGCACGCGAACCGTAGATAGAAGCGGATGCGGCATCTTTCAAAACCTGAATGGATTCAATATCATTACCATTCAGTTCGTGCATACCGGCTTTGGTAGGAACACCGTCGATTATATAAAGCGGGTCGTTATTGTTCAGCGTACCGATACCGCGGATACGTACGGTAGCCGATCCACTCGGATTACCATCGGCGGTGATGTTCATTCCGGGGACACGTCCCTGAAGGGCTTTCACCGGATTGTTTTCACCTTGCTTCTGGATTTCGTCTACTTTTACTACAGAAACAGCACCTGTCAGGTCGGCTTTACGCTGTGTAGTATAACCTGTTACGACAACTTCATCTACCATCTGGGTATCTTCTTCCAGTAGTACATTAACGATAGCAGCCGCTTTTACGGTCACCGGTTTATAACCAATATACGTAATCTTTAAAGTAGAGTTGACCGGAACTGAAAGAGTGAAATTACCATCGAAGTCTGTAATTGTTCCGTTGGTTGTAGCTGTAGTTTCAACGACAGAAGCACCGATAATCGGTTGCCCATCCGTTTTAGAAGTAACGTTTCCCTTTACCGTAATGTTTTGCCCCCACAGGGCCGACATGAAAGCAAACAGGAAACAAACGCTGCAAAGAAGTTTTTTGTTCTTCATGATACCAGGCATTAGTTTAATGTTATTAATTTAAAAGTACGAATTTTCTCTTTTCGATGATGCAAATTACGGTTGATTTAAGTCAACCGACTGAAAAAAATGTTTCAAATGCTGTAAGATATGTTGCATAGAACGCTATTTTATAGGGTTTTATAAGAATAATTCTCCATCATAAGAAAGTCGGGATTATATTCTCTCTCAATCATAGAAAATACTACCTTTGTATAGTAATTTAAGTCCTTGTAAAAAGGGATATTATTCATATAACAAGCATATAATCACTCAAAGTAACCAACAGAAAACTGAATGATATGAAAACAATCTCCAACGAACAACTTACTATTCAGGTATCTCCGCATGGAGCCGAACTTTGCAGTATCTTCGCCAATGGGAAAGAGTATCTGTGGCAAGCCGACCCTGCTTTTGGGAAACGCCACTCTCCTGTACTTTTCCCGATTGTAGGAAGTGTGTGGGAAAACCAGTATCGTAATGAAGGTATCGCTTATACATTGAGTCAACATGGCTTTGCCCGCGATATGGAATTTATCTGCACGGACAAGACCGATACATCTGTTACACATCTGCTGGAATCCACCGAAGAAACTCTCAAACACTGGCCATATATCTTCCAGCTCTACATCACGCATACACTTAACGAACGTAATCTGACCGTCTCCTGGAAAGTTGTAAACAAATCTCAGGAAACCATGTACTTCACGATCGGTGCGCATCCGGCCTTTAACGTACCGGTTCTCCCTGATACCGTGCAAAGCCAGTATCGCCTCACCTTCAATGGAGAAAAAGAACTGAGCTACTGCCTGCTCAATCCAGAGTACGGCACTGTCATTCCTGACAAAACCTACACCCTTCATCTTGAAAATAACTCCTGCC
>ERZ1027076.835-NODE-835-length-10990-cov-27.685871_pt1 | contig 10990 bp, 5 predicted proteins | sample MGYA00519416_ERZ1027076 | MGnify/ENA primary metagenome ERZ1027076 (study PRJEB26926, sample SAMN06164525) | human gut metagenome | biome: ENVO:00009003; feature: ENVO:2100002; material: ENVO:00002003 | host: Homo sapiens | place: USA | collected 2012 ... | reverse complement strand
GTCTTCCCGGTCTATCTCCAGCACAAAGCGCTCCAGCTTGCCGCTGCCGTTCAGTCTGGCCTGGTGCAGGCGTTCCAGCATGGCGAACCCGTCGATGCCGGGGCAGTTGGTGTAGCGGTAGCCCCGCACATTATTGATGCCTTCCAGTATCAGGCCGCTGTCCTGCAGCTTGGTCAGATATTCCAGGAACAGTTCCTCAATCGTGTCCGGCAGGCATAACTGCACAACGGGCGCACCGGTGGCCAGTTTCACACGGGTCAGCCCCGTACCCCTCACGTCCAGTTTCTTCAGGCGGCCCTGCCAGCTCAAGTCTAAAGTAGCCACATTCCCGTTGTCCCCGTTCCGGGCCAGCCGGTTGTTCCGCATGTTCACTTCTTCCAGAAGCAGCATGCCGTTCGTCGAAGCCATGAACGAGCCGTTCCGGTAACCGCTGGCTTTCTCCACGCTCATGTCGAGTTTTACCAGTGAGGTCAGCAGACCGAAGTTGAAGCCGATTGCGAACGCATCCTCGTGCCATACCAGCTCCTTGATTTTGGCTGCACCGATAATTTTCAGCGGGTCGTTCTCACCGAAGGCACGGGTCAGCTGCAACGAGTGGAGAACGTCCGCATCCACCACACCGCTGTCGGCCTGCACGCCGTTACTGGTAGACAGCTGCACACGGTATGGGATGGTCAGCCGGTACTGCATCGGCTTCAATTTGTATGCTTTGTCCAGCGATGCCGTACTCTGGTAGAACTGGGCACCCAACGTGGATACATAGCCATACTCCACCTGCTTCAGGTCGTACCGGCGTTGGATGAAGTAGTTCCGGTGCGCTTTCAATGAACCCTTCAAACCGTAAATCTGCGGATAGGTCTGTTTCGCGCCGTCCGCACCCACCGGCATCTCGTTCAAGAACGGGTAGATATATTTGAAGATACCGGACTTGTTGTACAGGCGCGAGCACCACTTCTTCATCTGTTCGGTGTCAAAATGGTCAACGGCCTTCTGGATGCTGAAGGCGCTCATGAAGCTGGTACCGCCGTTCACGCCCTTGGTCATCACTTCCTCCAGCAGATTGCCCATGTTGCCCAGTATCAGGTTCCACAGCCAGCTGTTGTGTCCCTGCATCACGTAGGCACCGTCGCGCTTCGTCTGCCGGTTGTCGTCATACTTCCCGGTCAGGAACGACTTGTTGTCCGAACCCAGCTGACAGTCCCCGTCGTAATAGGTTATCCACCACATCACGCCATCCCACGTCCGCACCAGCATGTTTTTCGCCAGCTGGTCAACGCCCAGGTTGAACTGCACATACAGGTAGTAGGCAGCCAGGTTGGGCAGGTTGAAATACTTCCCGGCTTCCTGCTTGAAGGTCGGGCTTGTCCATTTGGCCGTCGGGAACTTGTTTCCGTCATCCTCATAGTCCACCCCGTCAAACGTGTGCGATTCCTTGTTATAGGTCAGATTCTTGCCGGCAGGAGTTTCCTTCACGCATCTGTACAGGAAGCTCATCATGCGGTCAAGGGCCTTGTACATCTTGTCGTACTTGTCACCGGTGTCCAGGTGTTCCTTGATGTTCGGTTCTTCTTCGGCATCACCTCCGCCATCGTTCCAGAACACGTCTTTCGGATGGTTGAACTCGAAACCGCCGTCAAAGTTGAAATCCATGAAGTCCGTATGGTCGGGCTCCGTGGACGGCAGCCAGCGGAACAGGCACAGGTCATTCGAGTTGTTCAGCGTCTCGATGCAGATGGGCAGGTATTCCTTCGGCCGGTCGCCGGTTGCCTGCAGGTAGTTCAGGGTGTCGCCGGTTCCCCACTGCTCGCCGCCGATAGTCTTGTCCTGGCCGAATATCGGGTAGCTGTCGCTCTTCTCGTTGTTCATGTTGTACTGGCCGTAATAGGTCAGATCCTCATCCACGCTCCTGGCCACAAACAGGTCACAGGGCAAGCCGTCAATGGCCGAGCGTATATCCTGCCCGCACGTATCGCTATGGTCGGCTGCATATTGCTGGGCCGGGGTCAGGATACCCATCTCCTTCATGCCGTCGTTGATGAACTTCGCGCCACCGGTGTTGGTCGTCATGGAGGAGTCGGAAAAGTCACATTTCGCACAGGCAAGTTTCGCGCCCACCGAGTTGCCCCGCAGCCGGAACAGGTTCTTCTTGCCCTCCGTGGCTGTCGGGTTGCTCTGCTGCCCGTTGCCGTCTATCTCGCCGTAGCTCATCCGTGCCGTGTAGCCACTGGCTGTCTTCTGGAAATAGAAGCGCAGGTTCTTGCGGGCATAGTTCACCGAGCTGGTTCCCTGAATGCGCAGATATATGTCACGGGCTATCCAGTCCAGCGCCCGGTTCTCGCCGTTGTAGAATCTCACTTCCCGGCACAGCTTGTTGGCCTTCTTGTTATTCAGCTGGGCCAGCGCATCCATCACGTTCAGCGTGTCGCTCTCGCTCGGCACCTCACTGCCCACGCTGCCCGTACCTATCAGTACCAGGATCGAGTTCCGGCGCTTCTTCATCAGTCCCATCAGCTTCTCCATGCTCACCGTGTCCCCCTCGTTCAGCACGCGGTTGTCCTCATCCAGCGAGCGCACGCCCGGTTCCCCGTCGGCATCTTCCAGGTGGTTGCGGTCCACGATGTAGTTGTTCAGCACCTCGTCCGAGGTCAGCGCCTTGTTGTAGATGCGCACGCTCTTCACGTTCAGGTCGGCACCCGTTGACTTGAACTCCAGCTGGCTCTGGATGTTGAAGTTCACCTTGTCCAGCCACTTCGAGGCGGCACTTTCCTCACCGTTGACATAGAAGCCGATCAGCGTGCGCTGTTCGTTCGTCTGCACGTTCGGGTAGAACACATAGGTAATGCGGATGTTCGTGCCCGGCTGGAACTTCGTACCCACCGAGTCCTCATAGCGCAGCACCTGTCCGGCATCCATCGCCTCGGTCACCACACCGGTCAGGAACTTGGCCTCTTCCGGGGTCACAATCAGCCCGTACCGGTTGCCGTTGTCCAGCTGCCCCAGGCAGGTGATCAGCTCCGCATTCGTGTCCGTCACGTTGGCCGTGCTGTATTCTATCTCAAGTGTCATGCCCACATCACGAATAGCAAAGCCTTCGGGTTTGTCCGCCTCGTTGAAGGGGCGGTACCCACCGTCAGCGGTCAGGGTCATACCTGCACCACCGGCCAGCAGCAGGCGGTCCTTGTGCCAGCCGCTACCGGCACCGTATTCGTTCACGCTCCACAGCACGTCCCGGAACTCCATGCGCTTGTCACCGCTCACCCAGCTTGCCGGGTTGTTTTCCGTGTTGCTTCGCCCGAAGGCGTCAAACGTACACACGGCATCCGGGACCAGGGTGGCTTCAATGTCGGGGTGCGATGCGGTGTTCACCTGCACCTCAAGCACGGCATCACCGCACGACACGCGGTAGTCCAGCGGTTCCACGTTCACGTTGGTCCGTCCGTAGCTGCCGGTCTCACCGCGTTGCAGCAGGTCTTCCTTCACCACGCTGCCCCGGTCGGTCACTTTCACACGGGCCGTGTACGCATCGCGGTCATAGCCGGCATACGTGAAGTTCCATGCCGTAAACTGTTCCGCCTCCAGTACCGGGCGTTTCCAGTCGCTCTGGAACCCTGCCGCCCGGTGGCTGAACATCAGGCCGGCATAGGCAGTCACCCCGCCGCCTGCCTTCAGTAGCGTAATGTAATGCACCCGGCTCACCACACCGGAGTTCTCATGCTGCGCATAGGCTTCCACCACGTTCGTACCTTCCTGCATCTGCGTCAGCGGGATGGTCACGTTCTTCTGCTGCACCCCGCTGCCGGCCGAAAGACCGAGGGTAAAGGCCTGTCCGCCGTTCACGCGGTAGTAGATGTTCTTCTCCCCGCTCGTGCCCTTGGCAGTAAAGGGGATGTTCACGTCATTTTTATATCCCCCGTCGGCCAGCCCGTTGCCCGCCGAGTAGGTTGTCTCCAGCTCCATGGCCACCATGGTCACCTTGGCCGTGGCCGTTTTCATCAGCGTGCCGCCCTGGTAGGTAGCCTGCGCCTCCACCTGCACGGTATAGGCGGTTGCATCCTTCAGGTAGGGCGAAGCGTCAAAGGTATAGCTCTGTCCGGCTGTCACACCCACAAACTCCGCATCCCGGAACTCACTGATCACGGTCGAACCGCGCTTCACAATCACGCGGGCTTTTAGGTCGCTGTAGCCGTCCACCGTACCGCCACCGGCAGTACCCACACCCACGGAGTATTTCACCACAAAGCCGCTGCCCAGTGCCAGATACTGCGAGGCGGGAAGTCCCGCACCGCCGCTGTCCGTCAGGTCGATGTTCACCACCACCTTGTCGTCATCCGTGTACTTGGAAAAGCGCACTTCCTTCGAGCTCTCGCCGCCCTGGTTGTCCTTCTGCTTGACGGTCATCACGTACTGGGTGCCGTCCTCGCTGTCCTGCACATCCACGTCCGTCACCGTACCCACCATCGCATCGAACACCGTTCCGGATGTAGGAGGTTTCGTCTCGCCGCTCACCAGTTCCTCGGTAGGGGTACGGTTTGACAGTTCCTTCTTCAGGAACGCTTCGATGTCATCGCCTGCATAGGCATGATAGGTGCCGTCCGGCTGTTTCTGGTTCCATGGTGTTTCAAGATTCATCGGATGTTCAGTCGCGTTGATGATTCCGCTTATTTTCCTTTTTGCCATAATACTGTCCTTTTATAATAATCATTCATTTATCAGTTTTACTGCTACCGTTCCATGCGTCCGATCCGTTCCACGGCTCGTCGCCTTTCCAGTATCCAAGTCCGAAACAGCTGCTTATCGCAGACCATACCAGTCTTGCCCCGGCATAGACAGCCGACAGGGAACGTTTCCCCACATACGCAGCCGTTATTTCCTTACCGCCTATGGTTATCATCGTCAATCCTCCTCATAAATCAGATACAGCGTATTCGCATCCTTGTCCTGCAGTGCCTCGTAAGCTTCCCCGCTCATCACCTCATGCCGGTAGGCCAGCAGTCTCAGGCCGCCTCCCGTTCCGGTATATACGGCATCGCCCAACAGGTAGAGCTTGTCCGGCAGGATGGCTGTCCGGTCAGCATTCATGAACATGCCGGCAGGAGGCACACCCGCCACGTCCCAGTCCCCGTACAGGGTGGAATCCATGTGGTAGGCGAACTTCCCGGCATCCGCCACATACACCACGCTGCCGCCCGGTTTGGTACTCTTGTCAGGTAAAACGTTGCCTGTTTCCATCCATGAGGAAAAGCGTGCGGTAGCTCCGCCGACGGCTGCTGCAGTAGTCTGTTCCACCTTGGCAGCGGCATTTTCCGCCTTGGCTGCCGCTTCGTTGGCCTTGGTGGCCGCTTCTGTCGCGGCCTGGGTCTTTTCCTCCAGTCCGGCTACGGCTCCTTCCGCCTTCTTGGCGGCAGCCTCGGCACGGGCGGCGGCATCGTTCGCAGGCTTCCCTATCAGTTCCAGGGGTACGTTCACCATCTTGCCGTCCTTCTCGCCGGGCAGTGATTTCACACCGCTCAGCGAGGTGACGGTCTCCAGGTCCTCCACGCCGGTCGAACTCTGGAGTACCTGGTTCAGCACTTCCTGAACCAGTTCTTCTTGTGTCATTTCTGCCATACTCATTCGTTTTTATCGGTTTCTGACCCGCCCAGGATTTCGTTCAGGGCATCTATCACATTGGGAAGACAATAGCGTTCCACCGCCATGCGTATCATCCCGGTTTCCTCATCGCTGAACCCGGTCTCGCCGGTACTCTCGAAAATCTTGAACGCAAGCCGATGGGCCTTGATGCCACTGACACGCGTATACAGCAAATCGGCTATCTGCTCGCGTGCGTCGAAAACCTCCCTCGTCTGACGGGTTATTCCGGTGGGGACACTGAAATTCCTGAAATCTAACTTTTTCATATATTCTGCTTTTATAATGAATGATTCAATATCTGGTAACGGAAACCGTCCGCCTTGGTTATAAGCACCATCACGGAGTCCCCGGAGGCCATCTTGTAATCCTGCATATCCTCGTTGTGGTTATAAATTCCTTTTAGTATTATATCCTTTGAACCAGGTCTGACACGAAGTGTGACCTCTGCGGCAAAATCGGACGGCAAATAGCGGAGACCGAACTGGGATGCGACAGAACTCTCCGACGGTAGGGTCACTTCCACAGCATTATAATTCGGTTGGTTGTAATACATGAGGATAATGTTATGCTGCGAAAAATCGACCGTGTAGTTTCCACTTCCGAAAGTAAGCAGCTTGGCTTTCGTATTGATAAACGCCGGGGCAAGTAATGCCGCATTGCTGCTGATACCGTAGTTCTTCGTACCGCCGGTAACATCTATAAACAATCCATAGTTCGCCTGGTCGAAGCCGTAATTCCCGTATATATTGGGGGCTGAGTTCACGATACGACCGACAGCGGTAAAAGCCCCTCCTGCAGAAGACGGTATCACATCATCACCGAACATCACATATCCTTTGCTGCCGCCGACACGGAAAAAATCATCATAAATGGCAAGACCGCCACCGCTCCCGTGAGAGTCGGCCACAGAACCGATACGGCCGTTCCCTATCTCAAAGCCGCCGATTTTCCCTTTGCTGCTGTCTATCTCTCCGGTAAACTTACCGTTGGTCGTTTCAATGCTGCCGTCTTCCAGTATCTTGAAGTTGCCGTTGGCCGTTACCAGTCCCTCCAGCTGTATGTGGTCGGCTGTCAGCTTGATTTTGCTCACGGTATTTCCGTACTCGTCCTCTTCCTCCACGCTCACCCCGATAAGGGCAATCTTTCCTGTATTGTCCTGCGCATACAGACCGGAACCTTCAGGCTTTATGACAAGCCCGGTCTCTTTCAGCGCATTACCGTCCTTGTCGAAGACCGCCGCTGAAATCTTTACCAGCCGGTCGCTCTGTTCGAACAGCGTGCGGTACTTATAGGCCAGTGCATCCGCCTTGTTGGTGCTGAACACCAGCAGCGAAATGTAAATCACGCCCGTAAACGACAGCTTGAAGTCTCCCGTGCCGTTCCAAAGGCCGTCCAGCGTGAACATCTTCTCGCCGCCCGCGGGCAGGTCTTCTTCATGGCCGAACATGTTGAAGTTCTCGAAACCGGTCTTGTCAGCACCCACAAATTCGATTTTCAACCGTCCGGCCTTGATGACCCGGTAGCTGAAGGACAGATACACCACGCCGGGCACCCGTTCGCCCTGGCTGTTCGTCTGCCGGTACTCCGGTACCAGCCGGAAGTCCTCCAGCTTCTGCATGATATAGCTGTTCCGGATATAGGCATAAGGCACCTTGCCGTCGGTCCGTATCTCGGCATGGCCGTCCGGCTTCGTACCGTAAGGACCGCCGTTCGCCCAGATCCAGCGTCCGCCCAGGGTGAACAGCGTAGCCTTGCTGCCCGTCTTCCATTTGTCCATGCCGTCGGCAAAACTGCTGTTGTCCAGATAGCTCTGGTCTTCGCGTATTTCCTTGCGCAAGCTTTCCACGGCTGAATGGATTTTCCCCTCGGTTATCTCAAACCGCGTCAGGATGTCCTCGCCCGTCATCAGCACGAACGTACCCTTCAGCCACACGTTGTCGGCATACAGGCCGTTTCCTTTCGGCTGTTTGTCTGCCGGGAAAGCGCTGCTCCTGATGCCGTCCAGCTTGCCCAGCCGGCAACGAAGGCAGCCGTTGAAGTTCTTGGCCTTCACACCGTCCAGAATGTCGATACGGGGCTGCCCGTCCTCGGTGGCCGCAATGGATATAAGGTTCTGCCGGAGCGGGTTTTCGGTGTTGCCCATCAGCACGCACTCATCGCCTGCCTCCGGCTTCACCCCGCCAAACTCGCTTACCGGAACCAGCACACCGCCGGCTATCACCGAGGCCACCTCTACCCAGTATGCTTTTAGTTTCTTGCCACCCGTAACCGCACAGCGCATCAGGTCATGGGCCACAAAACCCGATTCCTGCTCAAACACGATGCGGTAGTTGTCGCCCTGCTTCACCACGTCCTTGATCTTGCCGTTGGCAGCGGACACCACCAGCTGGCCGCACACGCTGCGCACCTTCTCGATCAGCAGTTCCAGCGCCACCAGGCTTTGCCGGGCAGTCACTTTGTCCACCGTCAGGTTCGTCAGTCCGGTCAGCTGGTCAATCCACAGCTGCCAGCCCTCACCGGTCAGCCCGTCCACAAACTCCGTGCTGCGAAGCAGTTCGCGGATCACGGCGGTCAGGTACTCGGCATTACCCTCACCGTCCACGCTGCCGCCGGGCTTGCCGCCGGCAACCTCGCCAAAGCTCACACCCTTCAGAAAGCGGATAGGCTCCTTGGCCGTATCCGGCTTGCTCTTGTTCAGGAACTCTTTCCGGCTGCGCCTGGCGGAAAACAGGTTGTTGTCCGTGGGCAGCGTCTTGTCCCAGCTTCGTATGATGTCCGGAAGGGCAGCGCCTTCCGTCTTTGATTTCGTATAGCTTTTCAGCGCACCGATGCTGTCCGTCACCTTGTCAAACTTGCCCACCTGCAGCGCATCGCTTATCTCGATGTCCATCTGCCCGGGTTCGTTCACCTTGCGGCTGATTTTGGTGATACGGCTCTGACGGTAGCCTTTTTCCGGGAAATACTTCCGGCTCTCCAGCTTCACCCGTCTGCCCACAAACAGGTCGATGCCGTGCTCCTCGATGTATACCGGGTCTGTCGGGGCTTTGTAGGCGGCAATGTCCAGCCAGTGGTCCCGGTTGTACTCCTCAACCGCTGCCGCAAATTCCTCTTCGGCCATCCGGTAATATTCATCCGGCATCCGGATATTCCAAAGGATATAGGTGTCACCTGCTCGGGGCACCAGCCTGCCGCCCGGCAGCTGGGTGTCGTCATCGTAGGGCCAGATGGTAATCAGTTCAAATTCCCTCGCCGCGCTGTCGTAGTTCACCTCAAAGTAGTGGTCATCGCTCTCTCCCAGTCCGGCAAGGTCGCCCGTCTGGAACGACACGCGTTTCGTCTCACCGGCCAGTTCGTACAGGTTGGGGTCAAAGTCCAGTTCACCGTCACGGAAGTAATAGACGGTGAATTTCTTCCCCTCATCGTCCGTTACCTCCTCGCTGCGTACCGAACTCACCGTACCCACCCGGTGGGGGTAGATACCGCTGAAGGATTCCTGCTCGTAATGGTCATAGATGCCGTATTCATCCACGCCCTGCTCGATGTACTTCTTTCCGCCGGGGAGCATCAATCTCGGGCTGCCGTATTTCTCCGCATCGATGTTGCGGGTCGAGCCTACCGGGAACAGGCGCGTATAGAATTTGGCCGTGTTGCTCGTATCTCTTTCCAGGGAGGTCAGCCCCTTGCCGTAGCCAAGGGTGATTTCTTCCCCGTGTTCGCAGCGGCACACGTTCACAGTCTGCCCCTCAACCCACCATTCCACCTTGCCGCCGGCCTTTTCCGCGATGGCTTTCAGCGCTTCGTCGCAGTACATCCCCTCGTAGTCTATCGTGATCAGCTCCGTACCTTCCACCGTACCCACTTTCCAGTCGGTAATGTGGCCCATGCCGTCATTGATAGCCTTCACCACCATGGCCACATGCTCGCGGGGCGTGGCCGTCAGGGTAAACAGGGGGTTGGTGTCCCCGTCCGTCGTCTCCAGCACCAGGAACCGCTTGATCAGGCTCTCCACGCCGTACAGCTTCAGGTTATACTCCCATTCACCCTCGCTCACCTGTTTCGGCGTGTAGCGTTCCGTCAGCCGGTACCGTTCGCCCAGATAGTCCGTGTAGTCGTTCACGTCCAGGGGCACGAAGGCATAATAGCTGAACGACAGGGAAAGCACATTCTCTCCCTGCACCTCCTTGCTTTGCGTCGAGCTGTCGTTCACGGCCACATCCGCACGCTTGTTCCCGGCTTTGTCATATATCGTTAGAAGCATATTCCAATAGTGTTTGAATGGTTATATAATCGGTTTCGGTTCCCGGAACTTTACCCGAAATTTCCCGGCATGCACACCTTCTGTCCACAGATAGGTCAGCGGGGTGAATTTCGTGCAGTCGGCATACTTCACATGCAGCTGCAGGTCCAGCTGGGGGAAACGGATGTCCAGCCAGCCGTCTTTTCCCTGCTTCAGGAAATTCACAAAGGCAAAGTACTTCTTCATCCAGCCGGCCTGTGTCTTGTTGTACAGGGCGAAATGAAGTGTCACATCCCGCGCTTCATTCCGTGGGGTGAGCACAGTACTGTATTTTTCCCCATGCTCTTCCCGTATATCCACGGCAGTATCCTTCTTGGCCTTGCTCGGGGTCAGGATGGCCGTCAGGTTCTCCATGCCGCCGCGCCGGTCTTCCACCAGGAACACGCCGTATTCCGTCCAGATGTCCGTGCCGTTCACCAGCACCAGTCCGCTCAGTATATTGCCCATATCACTTCACTTTTAGTCCGTCACGTATCATTTTCTTTATCACTTCCTTCAGTTCGCCCAGGTGTCCGGCGCTCACACCGGTGTTCTCGGCTATCCGGGCCAGATGCCCTTCGGCCGTGTCCATCTTTTCCGCCACACTTTCCAGCCGGTCGTCCATGCTGCTCCAGTGCTGCAGCCCGCTGGTAAACATGCCCTCCAGCTTCGTCCCCTGGTCCTGCGTCATGGCCGTGAAGCCGCCCGCTTTCGCACTCTGGCTGGTACCGCCGGCTTCGGTCTTGTCGTAGCCCGTGGCTGCCGCCAGGTTGTCACGCAGGGCAAGGGCTTCGTCCACATACTGCATGTACTCTTCAGTCAGCGCATTCCGTTCCGCCTCGGTCAGTTCGTTGTCCTCCATCGCCTTGCCGAACTTCTCCCACCAGCCTTTCAGTTTTTCGCTGTACAGTTCACCGATCTTGTTGCTCAGCATCGCCCGCATGAAGTACTCGGATATATCCTCCGCCGCATCCTTCGCGCCATACTTCATGTTCATCAGGTTGTCGATGAAGCTGCTGTACATACCGTCGAATGAAATGCCCGTCAGCCCTTCATACAGCTGGTCGGTCAGTTCCTCCAGCT
>ERZ1027076.834-NODE-834-length-10991-cov-4.239301_pt1 | contig 10991 bp, 10 predicted proteins | sample MGYA00519416_ERZ1027076 | MGnify/ENA primary metagenome ERZ1027076 (study PRJEB26926, sample SAMN06164525) | human gut metagenome | biome: ENVO:00009003; feature: ENVO:2100002; material: ENVO:00002003 | host: Homo sapiens | place: USA | collected 2012 ... | reverse complement strand
CTGTAAACGTCGTCAAGACTAATGAGGCCTTTCATATCTCGGAGAATTAATTCTAAATAATCTTTACAAAGGACTCCTTTCTCCCAAGTTAGCGTCGGAACTTCTTCAGCAGGTAAAACCGTTGCCAGTGTTCCTACTAAGGTTAGATGGATTCCTATCCCAATATTTCCCATTTCGCGAGATAGCCTCACCGCTGAGGAAAAAGCATCCCCACCTGCCATAATCGAAGTACTGGTTAAAATTCCTGACTCAAAACCTCTATAAACAGCAAGATTCACAGCCTCATGTATCCCAAAATCATCGGCATTAATTATCAGCTGTTTTTTCATCATCTTTCCTTTCAATCGTACACACTATAATCAAGCATTTTTGAATTAATATGTCCAAACTCTACTAAATACTATTAATTATTAAATTCATTATCATCTAAATAATAGAATAAAATAATTGCCGCTGTCGAAGAAACATTCAATGATTCCACAGTACCTGCCATAGGGATAAACACATTCCAATCCGTCAAGTCTAATATTTCCGGACTTATTCCACTTCCTTCATTTCCAAAGATAAAAACCCCCTCTGTCACAAACTTGGCATGGCGATAATTTTGGGAAGCGCTAAGTGATGTTCCAATAAAAGGAACCTTCGAAAAAGATTTAATTTCTTTTAAAAATTCTATGTCCAAATCATGATATATCGGAAGTCTAAGAATACTACCCATAGAACTCCTTACCACTTTCTCCGAGTATGGATCTGCACTCCCCTTTGTCAAAAGAACTCCACTACACCCAGCCGCAGCGGCCGTCCTGATAATCGCCCCAACATTTCCGGGATCCCGGACTGTATCCAACAAAACATATTTACCATGCAAGCCATTTAATAACTGGGGATAATCCATAACATATGGCTGTTTCACCAATAAGATGATTCCCTGTCCATTTTCTGTACCTGAAATTAAACGCATCAGCGGTTCTTCAACTTCACAAAACAGCCAGTGCAGATTTTCCCCTCGTTCAAAAATGTGCTGCACTGATCCATTCTCTGCTCTTCCCGACTGAACCAGGCATACAATATCACTTATCTCTTGATTCTGAACATCTTCTGCATTACGGAGCCCCTCCATCAGAAACATTTTATTCTTATCCCTGTACTTTTTTTGTTTGAGACGGATTGCCAATCTGATCCAGCGGTTGTTTTTGCTTGTGATATGCTCCAACCAAATTTCTCCTTATACACTACTTGTTTCTTCAACAATCTGATGCACAAACAATTCACAACGATAGTTTTTTCATACATGAATCATAAACAGCCTCTACTGAAATTGTACCCATATTTGTAACTTCATGGCCAGGGGTCTCCGCCAGAAGAACCTCACTATAACGATTTCCATAGGGACCGCTCCGATAAGGAAGTGTGGGGCCAAATAACGCAATAATAGGAGTTCCAACAGCATTGGCAATATGGAGCGGTCCTGTGTCCGATGATATATGGACAGCAGCCATCTTTTCCAATGCTATCAATTCTAATAAATTTGTTTTACCTATGAAATCTACTACATATTTTGACTGTGCTATTCTGCGGATTTCATCTGCCATAGACTTTTCACCCACAGTTCCGGATATAATACAGAAAACCCCCTTCTTGGCCAATCGTTTTGCCAACTCTCCCCAATATTTAATGGGCCACTTTTTATTTTCACCTCTTGTTCCGGGTACAAGAAGTACATATTTCCCAATTACACCTGCCTCAGAAAGCTTTTTTCTCACAACTGACAATTCATTTTTATAGTCATGGAGCGGGAAATGGATTCCGTTTCCCTGCCATCCCAAGTAACGTATTACATCTAAAAGCTGTTCAATGATATGCCCATTTTTATATTTGCCGGAAATGGCACGGCTAAATAATCCACTGCATTCCCGTGCATCATTATAGCCAATCCGTTCATGACAGCCCGTTAGAAATGAAATTAATCCGCTCTTCGCAATCATTTGCAAATCAATCACAAGATCAAACTGTTTTTTATGCAAATCCTTCCTTACCTGGAGCAAATAATTTATTTTCTTTATTCGTTTTCGATCAATAACATATACATTGTCGATCCACGGTTTTCCCGGAAGTATCTTCGCAAAACTTTCATGTATCGCCCAGGTAATGCACGCATCTGGAAAGAGCTCCCTTAAAGCATAAAGTGAAGGCAATGCATGAATTATATCCCCCAATGAGCTCATTTTAATAACCAGTATATTTTTGTAATCTTTCATCTATCTAGTTATCCTTTTTCCCGAAAAATATTTTTCAGAAAAAGATTTAAATTATCCCCTTCAAATAAAAAACCTTTTATACCCGCACGGGCTGCTGCTTCTATATCTCTTCTGCTATCACCGACCAAAAATGTGTTTTCTTTAATCAATCCATACTTGTTAATCGCCTGTAAAATCATCCCAGGCTTAGGTTTCCTGCAATCACAGTCCACGTTATAGCGGGAAATTTTTGTACCATTCAGATGTGGGCAAAAAAAGAATTCAGTAATATTTCCACCATATTTCCTAAATTCTTTATTCATTTGTTTATGCAGTTTCATCACATCTTTTTCCGTATAGAAACCACGCGCCACACCGCTTTGATTGGTAACAACAAACAAAAGCCATCCCTCTTCCGTTAACCGGGCAACCGCTTCTCTCGCACCATCAATCCAGCGGATATTTTCATATCGGTATACATATCCGGAATCAATATTAAGAACACCATCCCGATCAAAAAGTATCGCCTTTTTCCCAATACGCATTATTATTTACCCCAATCAATGTCATCAAGCAACTGACAAATGATATGGGCACATAATATATGCATTTCTTGAATTCTCGCCGTACTATCACTGGGAATCACAAGTGCAACATCACAAATATCAACCATCTCCCCTCCAGTCTTACCAGTTAAGGCAATAGTTATCATCCTCTTGTTTTTAGCCTCTATAATCGCTTTATTCACATTTTCGCTATTTCCGCTGGTGGATATCCCCCAGAATACATCTCCAGCGCGCCCAAGTCCTTGTACCTGCCGGGAAAAAACTTGGGAATAGTCATAGTCATTTGCGATAGATGTCAAGATAGATGTATCTGTACTAAGGGCAATTGCAGGAAGCGCCCGCCGCTCGTTATGAAACCTTCCAATAAACTCCGCAGCAATATGCTGCGCGTCAGCAGCGCTGCCGCCATTACCACAGATAAGAATCTTATGTCCGGTTATCATTGCATCTTGACATATTTCAGCCATTTGGCGAATTACAGGGAAAAGTTTTTTCGTTGCCAATAAAGTTTCTTCGTGAGCATTAAAACACGTTTCTATCGTATTAATTTTGATCATTTTTACTATCGGTTCCTTCTGTTTTACCATTTTTCATTAGCGTTTCGAGTTCGCTCATGAAACTGCTTAAATCTTTAAACTCCCTATATACCGATGCAAAGCGGACATAGGCAACCTGATCCAATTTACGCAGTTCTTCCATGATAAGATTACCGATAACTTCAGTAGGAACCTCCTGTTTCAATTCATTTCTGACAGTTCGTTCTACAGAATTAACGATTTCTTCGATCTGACGGGATGAAATATTTCTTTTTTCACAAGCTCTGACAAGGCCATTTCTCAACTTATTCCTATCAAACATTTCACGGGATCCGTTCTTCTTCACTACGCGTAATGGTGCTTGTTCAACAGTTTCATAGGTTGTAAACCGACGATTACAAGATAAACACTGCCTCCTTCTGCGAATAGACGCACCATCATCTGTATCACGTGAATCAGTCACTTTTGTATCAAGACTGCTGCAAAAAGGACATCTCATAACATTCTCCTTACAAAAAAGCCACACTGCGATTGCGGTGTGGCCCTGCTTACTATCATTTTTTCAAAAATTCAGGAACCGCAATACCGGGTGTATGAATGCTGCCTCTAAACGTACTGGTTCCTGCCGCAGTTTTTGCTCTTTCTTCAAATCCTGTTGCAATAACCGTAATTTTAACGGTATCATTATCAAGTGTCGAATCGACAGATGTTCCCCAAATAATATTTGCATCAGGGTCGGCGGCTTCCGTTATAATCTGAGACGCCTCATTGATTTCAAAAAGCCCGAGATCTTCATTTCCCGTGATATTGATAATAATACCTTTGGCACCGTCAATGCTACGTTCTAATAACGGACTGTTAATAGCCATGGTTGCCGCATCGCTTGCACGATTATCACCTGTCCCCATGCCAATTCCCATCAGTGCTTCACCTTGATCACTCATAATCGTCCTGACATCTGCAAAGTCAAGATTAATAACCCCGGGGACAGTAATCAGATCAGAAATCCCCTGAATCCCCTGACGAAGCACTTCATCAGCCGTTTTAAATGCATCTCTCAATGGTGTTTTTTTATCAAAAATCTGAAGTAATTTATCATTAGAAACAACCAAAATGGCATCTACATTTCCCTTTAACTTCTCAATGCCCTCCAGTGCATTTTTCATACGAACCTTACCTTCAAAACTAAACGGTTTTGTAACTACGGCAATGGTTAATGCGCCAAGTTCCCTGGCACAAAGAGCCGCTACAGGAGCCGCACCGGTTCCTGTGCCCCCCCCCATTCCTCCGGTAACGAATACCATATCGGCACCACTAAGGGCTTTTGATAAATCTTCACGCGACTCTTCTGCGGCCTGTTCACCAACAATAGGTTTAGCGCCTGCCCCCAGACCGCGTGTCAGCTTCTCGCCAATCTGTATCTTTGTCGGTGCATTGGACTGATTCAACACTTGAAGCTCCGTATTTACAGCAATAAATTCTACACCGGATATATTTGCCTCAATCATGCGGTTAACGGCATTATTTCCACCACCACCTACACCGATGACTTTAATTTTTGCGATTTCAGAATCTCCCATTTTCGCTCCTCCTTCTGGTACTTGCGATATACTACAATTATGTTCAATTTGTTTCATAATAATATATTTTATATTCTACAATACTTTGAAAAGATTCGCCATATATATTGTATATGTTCCCAAAATATTACACTACCTTTTCAATTTAATAAAGGGTGCTGCCAAATTGGCATCATCCAGATACTCAACAGACAATCCTCTCGCCTTGACATCGTTCACCATACTTTCCGCAAGCGCCGCCTTTTTTTCCATATCCGTTCCATTCTTTAAATGGACGGATATCCCATCTCTTGTATAGGCCATCAGATTATCCGTATTTCCCACATTCACTTCCGAAAATATTTTGATGCCGTCTTCAGTAAGCCCGTTAATGAATTCTAATGCTGTATGGATTTGTACATCATCGAGTTTATCCCCAAGAAGGACATTTCCCAATTTCTTTCCTGTTATCATTGGAAAAACCATTCCTTTAATAGACGGTTCTGTTTGAATGACTGTTCCTTCTTTATCCAGAAATATGTAGGCATATTCCCCCTGCATGACAGCCACTACTTTTCTATCCGTAATCTCGACAGAAATTGTGAAAGGCGAGCCCCTCTTCACCCTAACGGTTTGAATTCGAATATCATGGGTAAGCCGTTCCTCTAGATTAGTTGTGCTGATTTGCAATATATTAATCGGTGTGGAAACATTTCCCTCAAACAGGACATCTTCCAACGTGATGCTCCGTGTTCCCGAGATCTGGATTTGCCCAAAGGGTATCGGAAATAATAGCAGTGTTAAAAATATCATAAAAAATAACGCAAACACTGATATGGCATACATTCTAATTTTTCCGGCACCATAAAAGGATACCGGATGCCTACCGTTTCTATGAGGTTTCTCTTTTAACAGCACTCGGCCGTCATCATAAACTCCCTTAACCCCCTCTTGAACAGATAGGGTGTCATTTTTTATGTGCTGCTTCTTTGGGAACTTCTTAAAAGCTTTCTTTTCACCCATGATTCTAGACCACCTTGATACGTATTATACTTTATCAACACCAGCTTTCAGCAAAATATTTTCGCACAAAGACGGAAAATCTATACCGATTGCCGCCGCAGCCTTAGGTACAAGACTTGTCTCCGTCATTCCCGGAATAGAATTCGCTTCAAGCAGGAAAGGCGTTCCTCTTTTATCGGTGCGAAAATCAAATCTGACCACCCCGCTGCACTCTGCAGCCTCATATCCTAAAATCGCCATATGAGTCATTTCATCAGCCGCGGCTTCCGGCAATGGTGCAGGTACTATATAATCGGTTGCACCACTCGTATATTTAGAGTGAAAATCATATTGTCCTGAATGAGGGCATATCTGAATAATCGGCAAAGCTTTACCATTCAGGACCGCTATGGTAAATTCCTTTCCATCTAAATAAGCTTCTGCCAAAATTCTGGATTCAATGGCAAATACTCTTTTTAATGCTTCTTTTAATTTCTCTTTTTCATAAACAATTTCGAGCCCAATCGTAGATCCCTCACATGCCGGTTTCAACACAACTGGAAACTTAAAATTCTTTTCAATGGATTCCGCCACGGTATCAATTCCGTTTTTTAAATAATACGGTTTTGAAAAAGCCATCCGGACACCGGCATCTTTAAAAACTCTACTGCTGATAATCTTATCCATCGTAATAGCACTTGAGGAAACTCCCGATCCTGTATACGGAATCCTGCTTAACTCAAGTATACTTTGAATTGTTCCATCTTCCCCATATTTTCCATGAAGTGCAATAAAAACAACTTCCGCCCCGACTGCTTTAAGCTGTTTAAGGACACAAGACGGATTATATTCAACTTTTACCGCATGGTACCCCAAAGACAACAGCGCCTGAAGAATAGCCGTTCCTGTTTTCCTGGATATATCCGCCTCACGAGATACGCCTCCCATTAAAACAGCTACTGTATTATTTTTTGTAATCACTGGATAAACCCTTTCCTTTCATAAGATTCGCAAGCATTTCGCCTGCCATATATATATTCCCTGCGCCCATAGTAATCAGCATATCATCAGGTTTTATGACCTTATAAAGCTCTTTGGGCAAATCTTCTACATTCTTCACGTAATTAATTGGTTTATCCGGGAACCGCCTTTTCACAAGATTTGGAATCAATGTTCCATCTATTCCCTGAATAGGGGATTCACCGGCTGCATAAATATCAGTAAAAAACAAGACATCAGCATCAATAAATGCTTCTGAAAACTCTTCTCGCAGCAATTTTGTCCGAGAATACCGATGTGGCTGAAATGCACAAATAACTCGATGCCTCCCCATCTCTTTGGCCGCTTTTAACGTTGCTGCTATTTCAGTCGGATGATGGGCATAATCATCTACGATCCAAACCCCATGCTCTTTCATTTTTGTCTGAAACCGACGCTTGACGCCGGAAAATACTGATAACGCTTTTACACTTGTTTCAAAAGAAATTCCACAATATAATGCTACCACAATGGCTCCCAAAGCATCTCTGACATTATGAATCCCTGGAATCTGCAAAGATACCGTTCCAAGTTTTTCTTTATAGTGATACACATCAAACAGCATATTCTGCTTTTCATATCTTTTATTCACCGCACGATATTCAGCAGAATCATTTATGCCAAAAGAAATAACCTTTTTCTTTATTTGCGGCAGTATAGCCTGTACACCTTCACTATCGGTACAAACAATTGCTCCCCCATCTTTATAAGTAACATGGTTAAGAAACTCAACAAAGGCTTTTCTTATATTTTCTACTGTCCCATAGTGGTCTAAATGATCATCCTCTATATTAGTTACTACAGAAAGAAACGTAGCGAATTTTAAAAAGGAGCCATCACTTTCATCAGCTTCCGCGATGATATGTTCACCATGTCCCAAACATGAGTTTCCTTTAAGATAATCCGTGAATCCGCCTAAAACAATTGTAGGATCCATCTTCGCCACATGAAAAATCTGCCCGATCATTGCTGACGTGGTTGATTTTCCATGTGCACCGGCTACTGCAATGCCTTTTCCCCATTTGAAAATGGCCGCCAATACATCAGATCGATGGAAAATCGGCAGGTCTCTACTTTTGGCCTCCTGCAGCTCAGGATTATCCATGCCAATGGCTGAAGAAACTACCAGTACATCTGCATCGTTTATATTTTCCCGCTTATGCCCAATAAAGACGGCAGCTCCTTTATTCCTAAGTTCCTGTAAAACAGCTGAATCCGACACATCAGAACCGGAAACAGTAATACCTTTTTCAATTAAGATTCTGGCAAGCGCACACATTCCCACACCGCCAAGCCCAACAAAATGAAACGCATGATAATTTTCCAATTCCATCATTTCTTATTCTCCGTCATTTCAAGCGCCAATTGCGCAATATCTGCCCCTGCATAGATCTTTTTAATCTTTTTTGTTGCTTCAGACATCCGTTCCAAGGTTTCAGGCTGGTGTCTGAAATCATTAATATCCTGAATAAGTTCCTTTTCAGTCACATACTTATCCGCAATCATTTTTGCAGCCTCAGCTTTAACAAAAACTCTTGCATTGAATGTCTGATGATCTCCTGACGCGTAGGGATATGGTATCAGAATAGAAGGGAGTTCCCGTGCAGCAAGTTCCGCAAGACTCACTGCCCCCGCCCTGCAGATAATTAGATCCGCAGCTGCTAATACCGCCGGCATATCATACTCATACTTAATAATCCGACTGCCTTCCCCAAAGGACTTACCATCTGTAAGTCCTAACTCTCGAACAATTTTATCGTATTCAAGATTCCCTGTTATGTGATAAAGACAGATTTCTTTATCTCCCTTAAAATGTTCATGTACACTAATCATTGCACGATTAATCGTTCTTGCACCACGGCTGCCGCCGGTAATTACTACCATAAACACTTCAGGTGATATCCCTAGTTTTCTCCTGGATTCCGCCCGTTGTGCAGATACTACATCCGGCCTAATCGGATTCCCCGTATAAATACATTTTTCCGGTTCGGGAAAGCGTATTCTCGCTTCTTCGTAGCCTAAGGCAACCTTATCAACCACTCGATTTAAAATTTTATTTGTAATACCGGGAATCACATTTTGCTCTTGGATAAGAGTCGGAATACGGCTCAATGCTGCAGCCATTAAAATAGGTCCGCACACATATCCGCCCGTTCCAATCACAATATCAGGTTTAAACTTATTCAAAACAGCTTTTGCTTTAAATAAACTATGTATTGCCTGCATTAAAATTTTTATATTATCAAATGTGATTTTCCTTTTTAATCCCGAAACCGGAATTGATGCAAAAGCAAATCCCTCTTCCGGAATAATTTTAGACTCCATCCCATCCGGAGTTCCGATAAATAAAATCTCCGCTTCTTCTATTTTTAGAATCTCGCGGGCAATCGTAATTGCCGGATAAATATGTCCACCTGTTCCGCCTCCGGATAAAATAATACGTTTCATCTATACTCCCATCACTTCAGCCTGTTTACAATCTTTTTAAAATCAAAGCCTCGCGCTTCATAATTAGCATACATATCAAAACTTGAACATGCCGGAGACAGCAATACAACATCCCCGCTGCAGGCAATGGATTTCCCTTTTTCAACAGCGCCCCGCATATCATCAGCCAAAACAATAGTTTTTATCCCGGCTTTCTCTGCTTCATCTTTAAATCTTGCTGCTGCATTGCCTAACAAAATCAAACATTTGACACGCGCTTTCACCGTTTTCATAAACTTATCAAGTTTTGTGTGCTTGTCATATCCGCCCGCAATAAGAATGATTGGACGATCGAATGTTTCCATTCCCTTAATCGCCGCATCTGTATTTGTTGCCTTTGAGTCATTATAATATGAAACTCCATCCAGCTCTCGAACAAATTCGATACGATGCGGTAAGCCTTTGAATTCAATTATTCCATCATGAATGGCTTCAAGCGGGATTCCACCTTCATATGCTAAAAATGCTGCTGCTAAGACATTCTGGTAATTCTGATTTCCTGTCAGCTGCAATTCATCTATACCTGCCACCTTAAGAACTTTCCCCCTTCGCTTAATCACCAAGTCTGCTCCGTTAAGACAGGCGCCTTCTTCTACATCACGGCTTATACTGAACAAACATACAGTAGTATTTTTAGCTTTTTTCATCAGCATCGGAGTATATTCATCTTCCGCATTTAATAACAAGCAATTATCCTTTCCCATATTCTCAAAAATTCTTGCTTTTGCTGCCACATATCTTTCCATCGTATGATGACGTTCTATATGATCTGGAGTAATATTCAAGATCACTGCTGCCTTAGGGCAAAAATCTTTAATAAACTCCAGCTGGAAACTGGATACCTCTGCTGCAATCACTCCATCTTCAGCTACCAATTCTGCTTCACGGCTAAGTGAAATTCCTAGGTTTCCTGCTACTGCAAAAGGTATTGATGAATGGCCTATCATGCTGCCGAGTAAAGTTGTTGTAGTTGTTTTCCCATTTGTACCGGTAACTGCCAATATAGGAGCCTTCGTTACTCTATATGCCAGTTCAATTTCGCTAATTACAGGAATTCTACGCTTAAAAGCCTCCATCACAACTATATTCTCAGCAGAAATAACTGGTGAAACCACAACCGTATCGATTCCATCCAGTAACTCAACAGATTGCATGCCAAATTCAAATACGACCCCAAACGATTGAAGTATTTCTTTTTCTTTCTTATCTTTTATATTGTCTTTTAAATCTGAAACAATAACATTACATTCATGTCTGAGCAATACATGCGCTGCCCCTAGGCCGCTAATCCCTGCACCAAGCACCAATACATTTTTCACTTTTACCGCCTCAAATAAAAACAACTACTACACTTATTGCTTCACTTTAATGCATGAATATATGTCTATATTTTTCTATGCTTTAAATGAAATCATGAGTGTGACACATGCCATAATGCAAGCAAAAATCCAAAATGACCAAACCACTCTAACTTCACTCCAGCCGGAAAGCTCAAAATGATGATGAAGTGGACTCATTTTAAATATTCGTTTTCCTGTTAATTGGAAAGATACAACCTGTAAAATC
>ERZ1027076.804-NODE-804-length-11187-cov-4.098275_pt1 | contig 11187 bp, 8 predicted proteins | sample MGYA00519416_ERZ1027076 | MGnify/ENA primary metagenome ERZ1027076 (study PRJEB26926, sample SAMN06164525) | human gut metagenome | biome: ENVO:00009003; feature: ENVO:2100002; material: ENVO:00002003 | host: Homo sapiens | place: USA | collected 2012 ... | reverse complement strand
TCGTCGGCAGCGTCAGATGTGTATAAGAGACAGTCCTGGTATAGCTGGTGTTATCCTGTCAGTAGGTATGGCGGTCGATGCCAATGTAATCATATTCACGCGTATCAAAGAGGAGCTGGCGGATGGCAAGTCCGTAAAGCAGGCTGTAAAGGGTGGTTTCCACAATGCCCTGTCAGCCATCATAGATGGTAACGTTACAACACTTATAGCAGCTCTTGTACTTGGAATATTCGGAACAGGTACTATCAAGGGATTTGCGATCACACTGGCTATCGGTGTTGTTCTTTCAGTATTCACAGCTCTGGCAGTCAGCCAGTCACTGCTCACAGCGCTTGTAAATCTCGGCGTTACAGATGCCAAGTATTTCGGCGTTGCAAGAGAGCCAAAGAAGACAAACTTCGTGAAGGCAGGTAAGTTCTGTATGCTCGGATCACTCATTGTGATCATCGCATGCTTCTGTATGATGCCTGTTAATAATAAGTCAAAGGGTTCACCACTTAACTTCAGTGTTGAGTTTGCAGGCGGTACAAGCCTTACAGTAGGTTTTGACAAAGAGTACTCACTTAGCGAGGCTGAGAAAGATATAGTTCCTGTCATTGCAGAGGCAGCCGGTATCGGTGAGGCGGGAATATCAGTACAGACAGTATCAGGTACAAATGAGATCGTGTTCAAGATGCCTGAGCTTTCAGATGACGGAACAGATGACTCACAGATGTCCAAGGTGCGCAGCGCACTCACAGACAAGCTTGGCGCAGATGTCAAGGAGGCAAATGTAATAAGTGGATCGGTCAGCAGCGAGATGTCCAAGAACGCTATATTCTCAGTTATCCTTGCAGCTATCCTGATGCTTATATACATTGCTATCAGATTCCATGATGTGAAGTTTGGTGCAAGTGCAGTTATCGCACTTCTCCACGATGTTGCGATGGTATTCTGTCTGTATATTATACTGAGACTTACAGTTGGTAACACATGTATCGCGTGTCTGCTCACCATAGTTGGTTACTCGATCAATGCGACGATCATCATATTCGACCGTGTAAGAGAGAATATAGGTGTTATGAAGCCTAAGAAGGCCACATACAAGGATATAGTCAACCTGAGTATCAACCAGACCTTCAGCAGAACAATATATACATCACTCACAACATTTGTGACAATATTCGTTTTGTATATCATGGGTGTAGCTTCTATCAAGGAGTTCGCTCTCACACTTATGGCTGGTGTAGTTATCGGTGCTTACTCTTCAGTATGTATCACAGGACCACTCTGGTACTACATGAAGACAAAGCTTGGTAAGACAGAAAAAGATGCTTAATAGAATAAAGTTATCGGACGGATGTCAGATGACAGATGATAACAGGCTTCCATGGCAGAGATGCTGTGGAAGCCTGTTGTATTATTGGGAGATGGAAGAGATATGAATTGTAAAGCAGTGGTGTTTGATATGGATGGAGTCATCCTCGATTCAGAACAATTGGTTGTCAAGAGCTGGCAGAAGACAGCGGACAAATATGGCATAGAGGACATAGAGAGCTTCTGTATGGCTGCCCTTGGACTCAACCGTGAGGCGGCGAAGAAGCTGTTCGTGCAGATGTACAAAGGAAGATGTGGTGAAGGACAGGATACATTGGATGAGGAGAGATATGAGAGCCTCAAGGTTGAGATGGCGGCGGAATTCCACCGGGCAGCGGCAGAGGGAGAGCTTGTGCTGAAGCCGGGAGTTACGGATATGCTGAAGATGCTCAGGGATAATTGCATACCATGTGCCCTTGCCACATCCACCAGAAAAGAGGTAGTCACCATGGAGCTCATCAACCTCGGGGTGATAGATTACTTCGACAAGCTTGTATGTGGAGACATGGTAGATCGGAGCAAACCCGCACCGGATATATTCCTGAAGGCCTGTGAAGAGCTTGGAGTTGAGTCGGAGAGTGCATGGGCGGTGGAGGACTCATACAACGGAGTCAGAGCAGCATATGCGGCAGGGATGAAGATTGCCATGATCCCGGACCTCGTGCAGCCGGATGATGAGATGAGGGATAAGGCAGATTTTATATTTAAGAATATGAATGAGTTTCAAGAGTATATTCTTGAGTCCATCAGAGCATGACAGATGGATCCGACGAATAAAAAAAGAACTCCTGATGCAGAGAGAGCAAAATTTCTGTAACAGGAGTTCTTTTAGTTAGTTTTTAGGGGTTTAAGGGGACTGGTGAGGTCCCATATATAATATGTAAGTCCCGGCAAAGGACTGACATATTTTGATCTAATGGGTCAGTTAGATCAATGACTCGTAGAGCTTGGTGATATCCTCCACGCTAGTCTCCTTTGGATTGCCTGGACGACATGCGTCATCGTAGGCTGACTGTGCCAGGAATGGAATATCCTCTGGCTTTACAATGTCTTTAAGGTCTGTAGGAATGCCTACATCGATGGATAACTGGCGTACTGCGTCAACTGCAGCTTTTCTGTATTCTTCCTGGGTCATGTCGTCTACGCCCTTGACGCCCATGGCTCTTGCTATCTCACGATACTTTTCTCCTGTTGCTTCTGCATTGTATTCCATTACAGTAGGCAGGATAATCGCGTTGGCAACACCGTGAGGTGTGTCATACAGAGCTCCCAGTGGATGAGCCATGGAATGAACGATTCCAAGACCTACATTTGAGAAGCCCATGCCTGCAACATACTGGCCAAGAGCCATATCTGCACGGCCCTCAGGTGTATTGGCAACAGCCCCTCTGAGCGAACGGCTGATGATCTCGATTGCCTTGAGGTGGAACATGTCTGACAGCTCCCATGCGGCTGCGGTGATGTAACCCTCGATTGCGTGTGTCAGTGCATCCATACCTGTGGCTGCTGTGAGTCCCTTTGGCATGGAGCTCATCATCTCAGGATCGACAAATGCCACAACAGGAATGTCCTTAGGATCAACACATACCATCTTGCGGTTCTTCTCAACATCTGTGATGACGTAGTTGATAGTTACCTCTGCTGCGGTTCCGGCTGTAGTTGGAACTGCAAATATAGGAACTGATTTATTCTTTGTAGGTGCAACACCCTCCAGACTTCTGATGTCTGCAAAATCAGGGTTGGCAATAACTATGCCGATACCCTTGGCAGTGTCCATGGATGATCCGCCGCCTATGGCGATGATGTAATCTGCCTCAGCAGCCTTAAATGCGGCCACACCCTGCTGCACGTTCTCTATAGTAGGGTTTGGCTTGATGTTGGAATAGATCTCGTATGCAAGTCCTGCACCGTCCAGAACATCGGTGACCTTCTTGGTCACACCGAACTTGATCAGATCAGGATCTGAGCACACAAGAGCCTTGGCGAAGCCTCTGCCGACTGCCTCTGTGGCGATCTCAGCGATGGCACCCGCTCCGTGGTAAGAGGTTTCATTGAGTACGAATCTGTTTGCCATAAAAATATCTCCTCCTTTGCACTGCGCATTTGTGATAGAACTTCCAGATACTGCCATCAAAATGCACAAAAGATATATTAAAAATGTATATTTATTATAACATTTGTACAATAAAAAGCAAATAGACATAACAGGTGAAATGTCAACATTTACAGGCAAAATGGTGGCATTTACACTGGTAATACCATAATGCGTCTGCTAAAATATGTGGATGGATACAGCAGGGATGCGGATATGTCCCAGGGATAAAATGATACGGAGAACAGAATATGACATTGACACCGGAGCAGAAGGATATAATAGATAAATATGTGAAGAAGCCAGAGTGGAGAGTGGCGGGCAAAAGAGCGGACTTTAATGCCATAGGCGAGAGGTTCGGTGTGAGTCCTGTTGTGGCGAGGGTTATCACGAACAGGGGAGTCACCGGGGAGAAAGCCATAGCTATGTACCTTGATGGCGGCTGGGATTCCATGCACGATCCGGCACTGATGAAGGATATGGTGGAAGCCGGTGAGATAATAAAGGAAAAGCTCAGCGATAACAGGAGGATAAGGATAATCTCGGACTACGACGTGGACGGAGTTACCTCCAATTATATATTGCTTCTCGGTCTTCGGAGAACATGGGCGGCGCTGCACGGAAGCTGCGCTGATGACTGCACCGTGGTGGATTACGACATTCCACATCGAGTGCATGATGGATACGGAATAAATAAAAGACTTATAGATGCCGCCATAGCGGATGGTGTTGATACTATCATAACCTGCGACAATGGAATAGCGGCGATAGAACAGGTGAGATATGCGAAGGAGCGCGGGCTTACGGTCATCGTCACGGATCACCATCAGATCCCATTTGAGGAGAGTGATGGCGGCGAGCGGATATATATGCTGCCCCAGGCGGATGCGGTCATAGACAATCAGAGGCAGGACTGTGAATATCCATTCAAGGGGCTGTGTGGGGCCGGCGTTGCGTTCAAGCTCATCCAGTACATGTACAGGATATGCGGGATAGCCGAGAGCGAGGTAAATGAATTCATGGAGATCCTGGGGCTGGCTACCAACTGTGACATGATGGATCTGGTGGATGAGAACAGACTCTATGTAAAATATGCCCTTGAAAGTCTGAAGGACAGCCGCAATCCGGGTCTGAATGCCCTCATGATGCTCAGCGGCAGAAATGAGAAGAAGATATCAACGTATGATCTGGGATTTCTGATAGGGCCGTGCATCAATGCGGCGGGAAGACTGGGGGATGCGAAACAGAGCCTTGAGTTCTTGCTTGAGAGAGATCCAAATGTCGCCGAGGCAAGGGCTAGGGAACTGCTGGCTGTCAACAATGAGAGAAAGAGCATGACGGAGGCCGGAGCCCGGCATATCACAGATATGCTTGAGACAGCCACTGTGAACGGAGAGTTCGGACAGGCGGCTACCCTTGCGGACAAGGTACTTGTGGTGTATATACCGGCTGTACATGAGAGCGTTGTGGGAATAATCGCCAGCAGGCTCAAGGAGGCATACACAAGACCTGTGATGGTGTTCACGGACGCAGAGACGCCGGGGATACTGAAAGGATCGGGAAGATCCATAGACAGCTACAACATGTTCGAGGAGCTGAACCGGTTCCGGGAGATGTTCACTGCATTTGGCGGACATGCCATGGCGGCGGGCTTTTCCATAGAGAAGGAGAGGCTTGACGAGCTGAGGCGGAAGCTCAATGAAGCGGCGGTGCTGACGGATGAAGATATAACACCTAAGCTGATGATAGATGTGGCCATGCCGCTGGCGTACAACAGCATAGAGCTGACGGAACAGATCGAGAGGCTTGAGCCATACGGAAAGGGCAACAGGAAACCGCTGTTTGCACAGGCGGCAGTACCGGTGCGAAGGGCGCAGATACTTGGAAGAAACAAAAATCTTCTGAAGCTCCAGCTTGATACCGGGTACGGAAGGTGCGTGGATGCCATAGATTTTGATCCGGATACATTTGTGAATAACATAAAACAGTGGTTTGGAGAGGATGAATGTGTTAAAATGTTAAATGGTCAGCCGAACGCCGTAGTGATAGATGTCGCATACTATCCGACCATCAATGAATATATGGGAAGACGTTCGCTCCAGATGAAGATGGAGGCCTATAACAAGGGAATATAAGCTGACTTTGATGAGAATACTATTAAGTGCATTTGTAATATATATCATACAGGAGGACGTAAGATGAGTGAGGTAGAAAAGTATATCAAGAGTATTCCTGATTTTCCACAGCCGGGAATCATATTCAGGGATGTGACAAGTGTAACTGAGGATCCTGAGGGCATGAAGCTGGCCATCGATGAGATGGATAAGCTGCTGGAGGGAGTAGATTACGATGTCATCGCCGGAGCAGAGTCCAGAGGATTTATATTTGGAGCACCGCTGGCATACAAGAACGGCAAGGGACTTGTTCTCGTGAGAAAGAAGGGCAAGCTTCCGAGAGAGACCGTGGAGATGTCTTACGATCTTGAGTATGGACAGGCTACTATAGAGATACATAAGGATTCCATCAAGCCGGGTGAGAAGGTCGTGCTGGTGGATGATCTTATTGCAACAGGTGGAACCATAGAGGCTGCGGCTAAGCTTATAGAGAGCCTTGGCGGAATAGTAGTCAAGATGGTATTCCTCATAGAGCTGACAGACCTGAAGGGAAGAGAGAGACTTTCCAAATATGACGTGGCTTCAGTAGTACAGTTTGAGGGAGAATGATCAGGGCAGAATAAAACAGGAAGTGTGGTGAGCATATGGGAGAGACATTGGATAAGACACAGGACAATATAATAGCTCAGGAGACAAAGAGGGCTGCGGAAGCAGGTGTTATCACCTCGGAGCAGGCCACGAAGGATGGAATAGCAGCCATCGAGAAGGCTCTTGCGTCTGGCAAGAATGTTCCTCAGAATGAACTTATAAAGCTGGAGGAGCAGGCGAATAAGCAGATGAAGGCGAAGAGAGAGATAGATCTGTCTACACCGGCAGATTTTACACCGCCGGAGGAATTGTATAAGGAGCTTATCTCAAGGATACTCACATATCACCCATCTGCCGACATCACTATGATAGAGAAGGCATATAAGGTGGCGGACGCTGCCCACAAGGGACAGCTCAGAAAGTCCGGGGAGCCTTATATCATGCACCCTCTGAATGTGGCCATAATCCTGGCAGAGCTCGAGCTTGACAAGGAGACGATAGTGGCTGGAATACTTCACGATGTCGTTGAGGATACAGTCATGACATCTGAGGAGATAGCAGCGGAGTTCTCCGAGGAGGTTGCTTTCCTTGTGGATGGAGTTACGAAGCTGACACAGCTCAAGATGACCACGGACAAGATAGAGGTTCAGGCGGAGAATCTGCGTAAGATGTTCCTCTCCATGGCGAAGGATATCAGAGTCATACTGATAAAGCTGGCGGACAGACTCCACAATCTGAGAACCCTCCAGTATCAGTCACCGGAGAAGCAGATAGAGAAGGCCAGAGAGACCATGGATATATATGCGCCTATCGCACACAGACTTGGTATCAGCAAGATCAAGGTCGAGCTGGATGACCTGTCCATGATGTACCTCATGCCGGATGTGTACAAGGATCTCAAGGCGCAGATAGATGAGAAGCTTACCGAGAGGGATGCTTATATCAAGAGGGTCGTTGCCGATGTCAAGAAGCATATTGATAATGCCGGACTTGAGGCTGAGATAGACGGAAGAGTAAAGCATTTCTTCAGTATATATAAGAAGATGAAGAACCAGAACAAGACTCTGGATCAGATATACGATATATTTGCGGTACGTATCAAGGTGAATACGGTCAGGGACTGTTACTCAGCACTGGGTATCATTCATGAGATGTACAAGCCTATTCCGGGAAGATTCAAGGACTACATAGCTATGCCTAAGTCCAACATGTACCAGTCCCTTCACACCACACTGATCGGACCTGAGGGACAGCCATTTGAGATACAGATAAGAACCTACGAGATGCACAGAACGGCTGAGTATGGTATCGCTGCGCACTGGAAGTACAAGGAGAACATAACCGGTACGGTCATGCAGAAGGAGGAGGAAAAGCTCTCCTGGCTCCGTCAGATCCTTGAGTGGCAGAGGGATACCGATGACAACAAGGAGTTCATGAGCTTTGTCAAGACTGACCTTGATCTCTTTGCTGAACAGGTATACTGCTTTACTCCTGCCGGAGATGTTAAGAACCTTCCTAGCGGATCCACACCTATAGATTTTGCCTATGCCATTCACACGGCGGTGGGTAACAAAATGGTCGGTGCAAGGATCAACGGACGACAGGTTCCTATAGATACCAAGCTTAACAACGGAGATCGTGTGGAGATCATAACCTCACAGAACTCCACAGGACCAAGCCGTGACTGGCTGAATATAGTCAAGAGTACACAGGCGAGGACAAAGATCAACCAGTGGTTTAAGCATCAGCTCAAGGATGAGAATATCAGCCGCGGAAGAGAGCTCATACTGAACTACTGCAAATCAAAGGGAATAGACTACTCCATGTACTCAAAGCCTGAGTATCAGGAGAAGATATACAAGAAGTACAATTTCCAGGATTGGGATTCCATAGTTGCCGCCGTTGGACATGGCGGAATCAAGGAAGGTCAGATAGTAAACCGTCTGATTGATGAGTACAACAAGGAGCACAAGCCACAGACTGCCACGAACGCTGAGGTTCTGGACGAGTATTCGGTGAAGAAGAACCATGGCAACCATACCGGCAAGGGTGGAATAATCGTAAACGGCATAGATGACGTTGCCGTGAGATTCTCCAAGTGCTGTTCACCTGTTCCGGGGGATGAGATCATAGGATTTATCACCAGAGGACGAGGTGTGTCCATACACCGTACCGACTGTGTAAATGTGTTGTGCATGAGCGAGGCGGACAGAGCCAGAGTCATCGAGGCCGAGTGGAAGGATGACGCTGTTGCATCGAACACATACATGACCGAGATAAATATATATGCAGATGACAGAAACGGCATATTATTTGACATAACCAAGATCCTCAGCGAGGCAAATATAAACGTAAACAGTATCAACAGCCGTACAAGCAAGCAGGGCAAGGCTACGATCACGATCTCATTTGCGATCAAGTCGAAGGAACAGTTGAATACGATAATTGCCAAGATAAGGAATGTTGATAATATAATTGATATAGAGAGAACTACGGGCTGATGGCCGGAAAGGTTTATATGGCGGAATTAAAAGTTATCAGAAGTGAGCTGGGAGGATTCCAGACGAATTGTTATATAGTGGCAAATGAGCAGACCGGGGAGGCGATAGTCATTGATCCTTCATGGAATGCGAATTATATATACAACACACTGAAGAAGAATGAGTATACCTGCGTTGGCATTTATCTCACTCACGGTCATGTGGATCACATGGCGGCGATGGGAGATCTGAAGAAGCTCACAGGCGCGGATACATATGCTTCGGAGGACGAGAAGGAAGTTCTCGGCAACAGCAGGGTGAACCTGTCGGCGATGATGACCAGTGTATTTGAAAAGGTGATAGAGACTGAGACGGATCACTATCTGAGCGACGGCAGTGTGAAGAAGTTGCTTGGCACTGAGATGAGATGCATCAGTGTGTCGGGACATACCAGAGGCGGAATGTGCTATTACTTCGAGTCAGAGAATATACTGTTCTCAGGGGATACGCTGTTCAAATACAGTGTGGGAAGATCGGATTTTCCTACAGGTGATGAGCATGCGCTGCTCGAGAACATAAGAGAGAAGCTGTTTGTGCTTCCTGATGATACCGTGGTGTACCCTGGACACGGGGAGACAACACTTATAAGAAAAGAGAAGAAGATGAATCCGTTCTTCTGATGGGCGGATCATGGTGGAAATATGATATTACTGATACAGAATATAGAAGATTACAACAATGATCTCCGGGTGAGTCTCCAGGCCTTCTACGGCGGTGAAAGAATAGTGGTCCCGGAGATATTTGACAAAAAGCCGGAGCTTAAGGCGGAGATAGACAAGGAGCTTGTGGCGGATATAGATGACAATAGAATAAATATAGAGCTGTATTCTGTAGCAGACGGAGGAGAGCGGACTTTGGCGTGCAGCACACAGATCCCTGTGGATGGCGACTGCCGGGATAAGAGTGCCGTGAGGAATCCGTTAAAGCTGGCGATATACAATATGCTTTCGGAGTATACAGACCGCAGACTTCCGTGGGGCTCCCTGACGGGTATCAGACCTACGAAGATAGCTGTGTCTTATATGGAAGCCGGGATGACCTCAGAGGATATAATAGGAAATTACCAGGAGATATATGGAACCTCCCGTGAGAAAGCCGAGCTGGCAGTGGCGGTGGCTGACAGGGAGAAGAAAATCATAGACTCTGTGGCGGAGGAGGACGAATACTGTCTGTATATAGGCATACCGTTCTGTCCGACAAGATGTTTGTACTGTTCATTTACCTCATATCCGATCGCGGTATATAAGAATAAGGTGGATGCATATCTGGACGCAGTCGAGAAAGAGATGGCATACGTTGCGGAGGCATATTCCGGAAAACGGCTCATATCAATATATGTGGGAGGCGGAACGCCGTCATCCATATCTGCGGAGCATATGGACAGACTCTGCAGCATGATAGAGAAGTCATTTGACCTGTCACAGGTGAGGGAGTTCACCATAGAAGCGGGCAGACCGGACAGTACCACATTTGACAAGCTTGAGGTCATGAAGCGCCACGGAGTGACGCGTATAAGCATAAATCCACAGACCATGAACGAGGAGACATTAAGGACCATAGGCAGGGCACATACGCCGGAGCAGACGGTCATAGCCATGGAGAATGCCCGGAGAGCGGGCTTTGACAACATCAACATGGATCTGATAGTGGGACTTCCGGGAGAGGACACGGACAGTGTGGAGAACACGCTGAGACAGGTGAAGGAGCTTTCCCCTGAAAGTCTGACGGTTCACACCCTTGCCATCAAGAGGGCGGCGAATCTGAACATAGAGATGGACAAATACCGTGACACCCTGAAGTCGGATATAGACAGCCAGCTCGGTGCTGTTACGAGGGTGGCGGCTGAGATGGGGCTTGATCCATACTATCTGTACAGACAGAAGAACATGACCGGCAATCTGGAGAACGTGGGTTACTCGAAGCCGGGGCTTGAGTGCCTGTACAATATACTCATCATGGAGGAGAGGACTGACATCATCGGTCTCGGTGCCGGAAGTTCATCGAAGCTTGTGGTGAGACCAGGACATGACGGAGTGACAGAGGGGACACGTATAGACAGAATAGAGAATTGTAAGAGTGTAGACGATTATATAGCTCGAATAGATGAGATGATCGAGCGTAAGAAAGCGGGATTTATATGGGATTAGCATTGGAGAAGGATGCAGAAGAATGCTATTCAGTTGATATGAATGATGCGGTGCGCCATGGAATGTGTGTGAGTGTACTGGCATCTGAGCTGGCGAGGGAGCTGGGCTGTGATGAGGAATTCATACACAAGGTTGCTGTGGCGGGAATGCTGCACGATGTGGGCAAGCTGCAGGTGAGTCCTTACATATATGGACGGCGGCAGGGTGCGATGAAGATCGAGGAGATGAGATACGTCAGGCTGCATGCCAAGCTTGGCGCGGAGATACTTAAGCGTGAGGGCTACGATCAGGACATAGTGGATATGGCTGTCTCTTATACACATCTGACGCTGCCGACGACTTAATAGGTG
>ERZ1027076.791-NODE-791-length-11282-cov-4.863721_pt1 | contig 11282 bp, 9 predicted proteins | sample MGYA00519416_ERZ1027076 | MGnify/ENA primary metagenome ERZ1027076 (study PRJEB26926, sample SAMN06164525) | human gut metagenome | biome: ENVO:00009003; feature: ENVO:2100002; material: ENVO:00002003 | host: Homo sapiens | place: USA | collected 2012 ... | reverse complement strand
TTAAGTCGTCGGCAGCGTCAGATGTGTATAAGAGACAGGCCGTATAGCCCGGAACGCCGCGCTCCCAGCCACGCTGGTTGAAGCGGTAGGTGAATCCGGCCGTTGCCGTGAAGGCCATCAGATACGAACCGTCGAGTTCAGCGGGGCAGCAGGCCGAACGGGTCAGCAACCCCTTGAGCTCCAGATTGAAATCGAAGGCACGCGAAATCCGGAACTTGTTGAGAAGACCTGCGGTCATGGCAAATTCCTGACGCGTTCCCGAGTGGTTGTCCACCTGGCTGCTGTTCGTGAAGTTCGAAGCCAGGTAACCGAAGCCGGCAAACGGAACGGCATAATAGGCGCGGTCTTCGCGGTAACCGCCGATCCAGTTCGACGCATTGATCATCAGGTCGGCATGCACGAACATGTACGGCCACGTCATCTTGCCGAACGTCGGATGGAAGTTGTTGAAGTATCCGCCCTGCAGCTGGCCGCGGACTCCGACTACCGGATGCAGCCACTTGGTCAGCGAGAAATTGCCCTCGAACCCGAAACGCTCACTGTGGGGTCCGATGTTGCCTCCGTTCGAGAATGCCGTACCGGTACCCAGGCCGAACGACACCTCCCAATTGTCCCAGAATCCGTTCGAGACGAATCCTGCGAAACTCGGCTTTTTAGGCGTATCCTGTGCCAATACGGTAGAGGAAGCGAACGCCACAATCCCTAAAACAAGAAAAAATTTTTTCATAATACAATAAATAAAAATGCGTCAAACAACAATCGAACATCCTTCTGCATTTTCACATGCGAATGCAGCCTCCTCCACAGCAAAAATCATTCTCATTTCGGGGGGAACGGGCCATAAAGCCCGCTCCGGATCGCCAAAACGACCAATTGTTCACTCATTGTGCCCGACAGGGACACTCCGACACGCCGGCCGGATCATCCACACTTGGAATAACCGCACGACATGCACGTCAGGCAGCCGTTCTGGTAGGCCATGTTCTCCTGTCCGCACTGGGGGCACTTGCCCTTGGCCTGCGTTCCATCGACGATATACTGCTTCAGCGCACGGCATACACCCGTTTTCCACGTATTGATCGACTCGCTGTCGAGGTGCAGCGACTCGATGAGCGAGACGGTCTTCTCGATCGGCATGCCGTAGCGAAGCACGCCCGAGATCAGTTTCGCATAGTTCCAGAACTCCTCGTTGAACAGACGCGAGATGCCGCCGATCGTATTCGTATACCCGTAACGGTCGTTGTACTGGAAATCGTAACGCTTCGTACCGTCCTCTTCGCGCACCTTGATAATGAACCCCTTGGTGATCTTGCGGGGGATGTACATGGCATCCTCCTCGATCTTACCCGTGAAGACCTCGTAGGGGCGGCCGTCCTGCAGACCGACAAAGGCGATCCAGTCCTCCGAACCGTTCTTGAAACGCACGATGTCGGCCGGAATCGACCGCGGACGCTTGGGCACCTGTCCGTCGTGCGGTTCGCATTTCTTCTTTTTCTGTCCCTTCTCGAGCAGCACACCGTCGCGGCAGCCGTCGCGGTAGACCGTCACACCCTTGCAGCCGCACTCCCAGGCCGTCCGGTAGACATCGGCCACGAGCGCCTCCGAAACGTCGTGAGGCAGGTTCACCGTCACCGAGATCGAGTGGTCCACCCACTTCTGGATCGCGCCCTGCATCTTGACCTTGGCCACCCAGTCGATGTCGTTGGCCGTCGCACCGTAATAGGGCGAAGCCTTGATCCACTGGTCCAGCTCGGCATCGGAGATCGTCGCCAGACGCGAGGTGTCATAGCCGTTGGCCTCGAGCCACTTGACGAAGTTGTGGTGGTAGACGTTGTACTCCTGGAACTTCTCGCCCGTCTCGTCCACGAAATCGACATGCGTGTCGTGGTCCGAGGGGTTGATCTTCCGGCGGCGCTTGTAGACCGTGCGGAAAACGGGTTCGATACCCGAAGTGGTCTGCGACATGAGCGACGTGGTTCCCGTCGGGGCAATCGTCAGCATGGCGATGTTGCGGCGGCCCACACGGCACATCTCCTCGTAGAGAGCCGGATCGGCCTCGCGGATGCGGGCGATCATCGGGTTGTCCTTCTCCTTGGCCGCATCGTAGATCGGGAACGCACCGCGCTCGGCGGCCATCTTCACCGAAGCCCGGTAAGCCTCCACGGCCAGCGTCTTCTGCACCTCGACGGCAAAGTCGATCGCCTCCTGCGAACCGTAGCGCAGCCCGAGCGCCGCCAGCATGTCGCCCTCGGCCGTAATGCCCAGGCCGGTACGGCGGCCTTTCCGGGCCATCGTGCGGATCTTCTTCCACAACTCGAGCTCCACGTGACGGACATCCTCGTCCTCGGGATCCGCAGCGATCTTCTCGATGATCAGCTCGACCTTCTCCAACTCGAGATCGATGATGTCGTCCATCATGTGCATGGCCTTGCCCACATGCTCGCGGAATTTCGCGAAGTCGAACTTCGCCTCCGGCGTGAAGGGGTGGTCCACATAGCTGAAGAGGTTGAGCGCCAGCAGGCGGCACGAATCGTAGGGACAGAGCGGGATTTCGCCGCAGGGGTTGGTCGATACGGTCACGAAGCCCTCGTCGGCATAGCAGTCGGGAACGCTCTCGCGGATGATCGTATCCCAGAACAGCACGCCCGGCTCGGCCGATTTCCACGCATTGTGGATGATCTTCTCCCAAAGTTTCTTCGCATCGATGTCCTGCTCGTATTTCGGGTGGTCCGAGTTGATCGGGAACTGCTGGTGGTACTTCTTGCCGGCCAGGGCCGCACGCATGAATTCATCGTCGATCTTGATCGAGACATTGGCACCGGTCACCTTGCCCGTATCGACCTTGGCGTCGATGAAGCGCTCGGCATCCGGATGCTTGATCGACAGCGAAAGCATCAGCGCACCGCGGCGACCGTCCTGGGCCACCTCGCGCGTGGAGTTCGAGTAACGCTCCATGAAGGGGACGATACCCGTCGAAGTGAGTGCCGAGTTGAGCACCGGGCTGCCCGTCGGACGGATGTGCGAGAGGTCATGCCCCACACCGCCGCGTCGCTTCATGAGCTGCACCTGCTCCTCATCCATACGGAAAATGCCGCCGTAGGAGTCGGCCGGATGCTTGTGTCCGATGACGAAGCAGTTCGAGAGCGAAGCCACCTGGAAGTTGTTGCCGATACCGGTCATCGGGCCGCCCTGCGGGATCACGTAACGGAAATGGTCGAGCAGAGCGAACGCCTCCTCCTTCGACATCGGATTGGGGTAGTTGCGCTCGATGCGCTCGATCTCGGCGGCGATGCGCTCGTGCATCTCCCGCGGGGAGCGCTCGTAGATGTTGCCGAAGGAGTCCTTCAGGGCATACTTGCTGACCCAGACCGTAGCAGCCAGGTCATCGCCCCCGAAGTACCTCTTCGACTCGGCCACCGCATCGTTGTATTCCACACGCTGCGGCGCCTCCGTCTGATTGTTCATTTTTGACATAATTATTTTATTTTCAAATTATTATCTTTTACTCAGCAAAAAGCCGGTTTTACAAAAATGGGACTTTTCCTCCGAAAAAACCAATCACCGGTCCCGAATTTATCCACACATTATGCACAGCCCGTTCCAAAAGATTCGAAAGGCGCGGCCGAAAGCACTCCAGCCGCGCCTCACGAACGGTCCGGCCCGTTACTTCGCGGCAACGGCGTCGATCTCCACCAGTGCGCCCATCGGCAGGGCGGCCACCTCATAGCAGACGCGCGCCGGCATCTCCGAGGTGAAGAACTCGGCATACACGGCATTCATGGCCGCAAAATCGCCGATATGCTGCAGCAGAACCGTGGTCTTCACCACGTCGCCGTATCCGTAGCCCGCTTCGCGGAGGATATGGCCCAGGTTGGTGAGCGACTGGCGCGTCTGCGCCTCGATACCCTCGGCCATGCGGCCCGTTTCGGCGTCGATCGGCAACTGGCCCGAGACATAGAGTGCGCCGGCAGTCTCAACGGCCTGCGAATAGGGACCCACGGCTTTCGGAGCGTGGGGCGATGCGATGATCTTTTTCATGGGTTCGGTATTTTTCGGATTTACGACAAAGATACGATATATTGTTTATATTTGTGACGCTTGAAAATTGAAATCACATGAAAATTCTTCCGAAGCTTGCGCTCGCGGCGGCTGCGGCACTTCTGTGCGCCTCCTGCTGCCCCTGCCGCTCCTACCAGAAAAAAACGCGCCGTCCGCTCGAGGGGACCGAATGGCAGCTCATCCAGCTCGGCGGCAAGAGCGTACGCCCCGAGGAGGGGACCTTCAGCCTGCGGTTCGATGCCGAAAAGCAGACTGCATCCGGCGTAGGAGCCTGCAACCGGTTCTCCGGCCGCTACACTGCGGGCGAACGCCGGGCCCTCCGTATCGGGCCGCTGGCCTCGACCATGATGGCCTGCCCGGACATGGACCAGGAGCGGGATTACACCGAGGCCCTCGAGGCAACCACCCACTACGACATGGACGGGCCGATGCTGCTGCTGCTCGCCAACGGGGAGTTGCGGGCCGTCTTCCAGGCACAGCCCGCCCCGGCTGAGGAGAAGAGATAAAACGGATTCGCCCCGTAGACCGGGCCGAACTTCCACAAAGAAAAGGAGCCGCAACCCGTAAGGGATGCGGCTCCGATCTTTTCCGATCTTCGGAACGGAACTACTTGAGGTTCGGGTTCAGCTCGCCCCACTTGTCGATGGCGGGCAGAACACCCATCTCGATCACCTCGTCGCGCAGCTTGCAGAGGTGTGCGTAGCTCTCCTTGAGGGCCTGGTGCTCCTCGGGAGTGCCCTTGATGCTCTTGTAGGTGGCACCGTCCTTCGTGATCTCGGTCTCCATCGCCATGAGGATGTGGTCGAACTCATCGTTGTGCACATAGACACCGGCGGGATACTCGAACGGTTTGCCGCCCATGGCCGCAGCGATCATGCAGATCGAAACGTAGGCCGGGCTCTGGAACGACGAACGGCCGCGCAGGTCGATGATGTGCTTGCCGCCCTGGATGACGCGCTGCTGGAGGGCATGCCAGTCCTCCTCGGGCATCGTCGTGCCGATGAGCTCCGAGAGGGGCTTGCCGGCAACGAGCGTCGTCGATGCGAATACGGCCATCTGCTCGCCGTGGCCGCCGTAGGTACGGCTGTTCTTCACCTCGTCGGGCGAGATCTTGAAGTACTTGGCCAGCTCCGAACGCAGACGCGTCGAGTCCAGCGCTGCAAGGGTCGTCACCTGCGACGGTTTCAGACCCGAGTAGATCAGCGTGATGAGACCCGTGATGTCGGCCGGGTTGAAGATCACCACGACATGCTTCACGTCGGGGCAATACTCCTTGATGCTCTTACCGAAATCCTCGGCGATCTGCGCGTTGCCCTTGAGCAGGTCCTCGCGCGTCATGCCGGCCTTGCGGGCGGCGCCGCCCGACGAAACGACGTATGCGGCACCCGTCAGGGCCTCCTTGATATCCGTCGTCCAGGTGATGTTCACACCCTCGAAGGCGCAGTGGTAGAGCTCCTCGGCAACACCCTCGAGCGCCGGCCCGAAGGGATCGTAGAGGCAAATGTTCGGCGTCAGACGCATCATCAGAGCGGTCTGTGCCATGTTCGAGCCGATCATGCCGGCTGCGCCCACGATGGTGAGCTTTTCATTCGTTACGAAATCCATAACCTTTTTTATTTAAATGGTTGTCCTTTATCTTTTTACGCGTGTTCGAAACACGCCTTTTCCAGTTCTCGTCTTCACTTAAGGCACACCCCGGGCCTCCCTCCCGATCATTCGATCTCGCGGCGGTTGAGCAGCGCATGGGTGATCGTCAGCTCATCGACATACTCCAGTTCGTCGCCGAAACCGATGCCCCGCGCAATGGAGGTGATCTTCAGCCCGGGGAACTGCCTCAAGCGGTTCATCAGGTAGAAGAGCGTCGTCTCACCCTCGACCGAGGTCGAGATGGCGATGATCACCTCTCCGATTCCGCCGCGGGCGATGCGCTCGCACAGCAGGTCGATCTTCAGGTCCGACGGGGAGATGCCCTGCATCGGCGAGATGACCCCTCCGAGCACGTGGTAGAGTCCGCGGTACTGGTGCGTGTTCTCGATCGAGAGCACATCGGCCACCTGCTCGACCACACAGATCGTCGCATGGTCCCGTTCGGGATCGCTGCAAATCGGACATACTGCCTCGTCCGATAGGTTGTTGCACTCCACACAGTGGCGGATCTCGTTGCGGAACCGGTCGATGCTGCGCGTCATGTCGCCCACGGCCTCCGCGTCCATCCGCAGGATGTGCATCGCCAGCCGCAGCGCCGTCCGGCGCCCGACGCCGGGGAGCTTCGACAGCTCGCCGACAACATCCTGTAAGAGCCTCGACATCGATCCTATATCGTCTCGATCGTCCGCCCGTCGATCCACCCCTTCTTGCCGTCGGCAATGGTGACCTCGCACCATCCGTCGAGCCGGTCGGTGATCCGCACAAGCGTTCCCTCATGCAACACGAAAAGGTCGGTGGCCGAACGGTCGGGCGAACTCTTCACGGCGGCCGACGAGGTCATCACCACAGCCTGCGTATCGTCGAGCTGCTCGCGCCGCTCGCCTGCGGCGAACCACGTTGTCGCAACGAAGAGCAGCGCTGCAACCATCGTTCCATAGAATCCCGCCTTGCGCAGCGACAGACGCGGAGCAAGCAGGTAGAGCAGGAAGAGCGCCAGCGCCACGGCCAGGGCCACAAGCGAGAAGAGGCTCCACGCCGTACAGCTCATCGTGTGGCGCACGGCACGCACCCATTCCGTAAGGAAAAACTCGGGAATCGCCTCGATCCGGTCCTTCGTCCGCGACTCGGCGACCGAAAGGTTGTAGCGGATGTCGTCGTTGCCCGGAGCCAGGCGCAGCGCCCGGTGGTAGCAGAGGATCGCACGCCCCGTTTCACCCTCCTTGAAGCAGGCATTACCCAGATTGAAGTAGAGTTTGGCCGAACTGTAGCCCCGGTCGAGCAGCTCGCCGTAGGTGGCGATTGCCGCATGGTAGTCGCCGTTGATATAGGCCGTATTGGCCCGGTCCCACAACTGATCGGGGGTGAACGCCTCCACAACGGGAGACTCCCCGACACTGTCGGGAGCCTGCACGGGCTGCTCCGCAGCGGCAAGGCTGTCGGCCGGCTCCTGCGCCGGAAGCGACGCAACGCCGAAAAGCAGCACGAGCGTAAGAATCAATCGCTTCATAGTACTATCGCTTTATGACCGCCTCGATACGGGAGATCAGGTCCACACCCTCCGAATAGACATCGCTCATCTGCGCCGATGCCACGGGCGAATACTGCGCCTCGTCGCACTGCGAGATGATCGCCGTGAAGTGCTGCGCCAGCTCGGCCGAGACGCCGCGCTTGTGCAGTTCCTCGCGCACGTTCTCCTTCGTGAGGTTCGCCACCGGAATGTTGAACTTGTCGCTCATGTACCCCCACAGCGCCCGCAGCATCTCCTCGTAGAAGGCGTGGCGGTTCTGTTCCTCCATGTAGCGTTTGGCTGTCCGGAAGCGCTGCACGGCCACCTTGTTGGCCCGTTTCCCGCGCATCAGCACGACGTTCTGCGATTCGCGGATCCGCTTGCGCAGCGCGGCATAGACCGCGGTGAAGAGCGCCAGCACCCCGCAGAGGATGCCCCAGTAGGCCCCGCTGAAGAGGAACGGCACACGCTCGCGCCGCAACTGTGCGTTGCCCAGCTTGATGAAGCGGATGTCCTGCCCCAGCATGCGCACCTCCTCTTTCGACATGCCGCGGCCGCCCTGCATCACCACACCGCCGCTGCCGCCGTTGGCATCGGGCGTCACCTCGAGGGTCACGGGCTTCGACTGCAGGGTCACATACTGCCGCCGCCGGAGGTCGAAATAGGTGAACTCGACCGGTTCGAGTTCATAGGTGCCTTCGGCCCGGGCGATGAAGGGGTATTCGAACTGCCGGTATCCGGAGATTCCCGATACCGAAGGGTTGATCGACTCGGTCGTCTTGACGTTGTACTGCTCGAAAGAGGAAGGCAGCGACAGCTTGGGCGCCTGCACGAAGGTCAGGTTGCCCGTACCGGCGATGCGCACCGTGCAGGTCGCACCCGAGTTGGCCGCGAAGTGCTCGGTGGGGAAGTCCGTCTCCATGGTGAACGAACCGACGGCCCCGTTGAAGCTCGACGGGGCTCCGGCCGGCAGCGGCTTGACCTCGATCGTCGCCCGCTGGCTCTTCACCTTGCGGGGAACGTTGTAGATGTCGTGGCCGCCCCCGAAGAAGGGGTCGCGGTTGCGGTTCTGCACAACGACCTGCGCGACGACCGTCATCTCGATCGGGTCAATGGCCAGCTGCCCGACCTGCTGCGGGTAGAGCAGGTAGTCGAACAGCACGCGGGTTTCGTAGACCTTGCCGTTGTAGGTTTCGCGTCCGATCTGCGCCGTATTGGGATCCGAGAGATCCTGCGACCAGAAGCCGTTGAACGACGGCATCGATTCGGGCACGATATTGACATAGGGTACGCGCGTGTAGAGCTTGAAGGCGACGTGCAGGGGTTCGTTCTTGTAGACCGACGACTGCGAAACGACCGCACGCAGCAGGATGTCGTCCGCCCCGATGCGGCTCTGCATGTCGCTCTCGCGGCCGTCACCGCCCGAAGCCGTCCCGGGCTGCTGCCGGCGCTGCCCGCCGTCACCCTCGTTCACCACCTCGATCGGGAGCGGTTCGGTGCGGTACACCGTTCCGTCCACGGCGATCTCCGCCGCGCCGATCGTCACGTTCCCGGCGTTCTGCGGCAGCAGCACGTAGGTGATCGTGTAGTTGATGCTCTGGGTCATGGATCCGTTCAGGATCTGCACCGACTGGCCGCGCGATTCGGCCGGTCCGGCGATCACATCGAAGCCCTCGAACGAAGGGGCCTTGAAGGTTCCCTCGTCGGGATTGGCGTTCAGCGCGAACTCGACCCGGACAGGCTCGCCCAACGCGACGGTCAGCGGCGAGGAGGCCTCGAAGGTGATCTTTCCGGCACCAAGCGCCGGAAAGACCGCCAGCAGGAAGCCTACGGCAAGCGTTATTTTCGCAATCAAGTGTTTCATCGAATCTACAAACGTATCGCTCGGGCCGCTTATTTCATCCGCGGCCGGAAATTTCAGTGCTTGAAATCGGCGAAGAAATCGTTGCCCTTGTCATCGACGATGATGAAGGCGGGGAAGTTCTCGACGTAGATCTTGCGCACGGCCTCCATGCCCAGTTCGGGGAAGTCCACGACCTCGACCGACTTGATGGAGTTCTTGGCCAGGATGGCGGCCGGACCGCCGATCGATCCGAGGTAGAAGCCGCCGTTGGCCTTGCAGGCGTCCGTCACGGCCTGCGAGCGGTTGCCCTTGGCCACCATGACCATCGAGCCGCCGTGCTTCTGGAACAGATCGACATAGGGATCCATACGGCCGGCCGTCGTCGGGCCGAACGAACCCGAAGCCATGCCTGCGGGGGTCTTGGCCGGACCGGCGTAGTATACCGGGTGCTTCTTGAAGTACTCGGGCATCGGCTTGCCCTCGTCGAGCATCTGCTTGATGCGGGCGTGGGCGATGTCGCGGGCCACGATGAGCGTGCCGCGCAGGTTCAGACGCGTCTTGATCGGATATTTGGTCAGGATCTCGCGCACCTTGTCCATACCCTCGTCGAGGTCGATGTCCACGGCGGGCGACATGGCCGGGGCCTCCTTCGGCAGGAAGCGTGCGGGGTTCTTCTCGAGCTCCTCGAGGAAGATGCCCTCGGGGGTGATCTTCGCCTTGATGTTGCGGTCGGCCGAGCAGCTGACGCCGATGGCCACGGGGCACGAGGCGGCATGACGCGGGGCGCGGATCACGCGGACGTCGTGCACGAGGTACTTGCCGCCGAACTGGGCGCCCACACCGCTCTCGCGGCAGATCTTGAGCACCTTCTCCTCCCACTCGAGGTCACGGAAGCAGCGGCCGCCCTCGTTGCCCGAGGTCGGAAGCTCGTCGAGGTAGCCGGCCGAGGCCTTCTTGACGGTCGAGAGACACATCTCGGCCGACGTGCCGCCGATGCAGATGGCCAGGTGGTAGGGCGGGCAGGCCGACGTGCCGAGGTCGAAGATGTGCTGCTGGATGAACTTCGTGAGCGACTCCTCGTTCAGCAGCGCCTTGGTCTGCTGGTAGAGGAAGGTCTTGTTGGCCGAGCCGCCGCCCTTGGTGATGAAGAGGAACTCGTACTCCATGCCGGGCTTGCCGCCGTAGATGTCGATCTGCGCCGGGAGGTTCGTGCCCGAGTTCTTCTCGTCGATCATCGTGAAGGGCACGACCTGCGAATAGCGCAGGTTGCGCTCCTTATAGGTCTCGTAGACACCCTTTGCGATGCACTCGGCATCGTCGGCGCCCGTCCAGACATCCTCGCCCTTGTGGGCAATGCAGATGGCCGTGCCGGTGTCCTGGCAGGTCGGCAACTCGCCCTCGGCGGCCACGCACTGGTTCAGCAGCATCGTGTAGGCCACGAACTTGTCGTTGTCCGTAGCCTCGGGATCATCGAGGATGTTGCGCAGTTTCTGCAGGTGCGCCGCACGCAGGTAGAACGACACATCGCTATATGCGGCCTTCGACAGCAACTCGAGGCCCGCGGGATCCACCTTCAAGATCTTGCGTCCGTCGCACTCGACGACCTTCACGTAATCCTTCGTCAAAAGACGGTACTTCGTTTTGTCCTCCTGAATCGGGAACGGCTCCTGATAAATGAAATCTGCCATGATCGTGTATGTTTGTGTGTTTATGTATCCGGTCTTTGGTCGGAAGGGGCGCGCCCGAGGCCGGCCCGGCAATCCGAAATTCCTCGCAAATTTACAAAAAACTCTCCGATTGCACAACAAATCCCTCCGGTTTGTTATTTTTTTAACACACGAAGGACCGGAGCCCGCAACTGCATTCCGCGCAAAGGGAAAGACGCGGCCGTCCGCCCCGTATGCCCCGGCACGGCATGCGGCTGCAATGGGGTCGGCCGCAGTCCCTTGCAGGCATCCGAGACGACTGTTTCATTTTTTTTGCAATAAAGACGCATGATATCCGGTTTTTTCGTAAATTTGCGCGGTTAATCGAGAATTTTCGAATTTTTCTTAATATTTAAAAGTATGGTATCCTACAAAGAGTTGGGCCTCGTGAACACCCGCGAGATGTTCGCCAAGGCCATCAAGGGCGGCTACGCCGTTCCGGCATTCAACTTCAACAACATGGAGCAGCTTCAGGCCCTGTCTCTTATACACATCTGACGCTGCCGACGACTTAATAGGT
>ERZ1027076.786-NODE-786-length-11325-cov-8.541437_pt1 | contig 11325 bp, 9 predicted proteins | sample MGYA00519416_ERZ1027076 | MGnify/ENA primary metagenome ERZ1027076 (study PRJEB26926, sample SAMN06164525) | human gut metagenome | biome: ENVO:00009003; feature: ENVO:2100002; material: ENVO:00002003 | host: Homo sapiens | place: USA | collected 2012 ... | reverse complement strand
GATAGGAGTCCGTCTCGTGGGCTCGGAGATGTGTATAAGAGACAGATTGTATTGTAATAGGAGTATTACAGAGATTACAAATGTTTTGACGTCTATTTCTTATATTTATAATTTAAAAGTCTAATAAATAGTTATATATATCAGATTTATAATGATATACACTATGATTAATATGTTGTTAACTGCTCACGGGATAAAGATGTAATAATGTATATAATAGACGTAAACACCCCTATTTACAAAAGTGTTAATCATCTATTATGTATGCATGTAATATGTTTAGCTTTGTAATATATACGTTTGTGAATACTGTGTATTACATTGGTAATGCTTCATAGTTGTATAGTACAACTATTCCTCTATCCGGTTTATAAATCCTGGTAAAGTAATACTCAATTCTAAAAGAAAATTGGTGACAAAATTGGGAAGCGACTCTATGTTATCAGTTTTATGAAGGTCAACAATAAATTCTTTGCTTTATTTCAATATAAATACCCGAATGATTGAAAAGAAACGATTCTCAGAGGCTTATTTTGAATGTATTATACTGTATTATAGTATATTATGTGTATATTTAATTGCCGGATAAATCATGATAATAGAAAAAAAGGGGGAAAATCCCCCTAAATATGATAAAATGACACATAAATGAATCATTTTCGTATTTTCTTCTTTTATTAAAAAGATATGGAATGAGAAAATCAATGCAGGATTTTAAAGACCAATTCCCGTAAAAGGTCGCTATCGTTTAAGGAAGGGTTTCCTACTCCTTTAGACTTGGCATCTGTATATCGTATCTCTCCGATGATCTGCATGGTTTTTATTCCATTGTACATCCTCATGGCATTTAGATATTCGCGGGACTGCCACGGGCTCTTCAGACCTAAGAATGCTGCGATGCCTTGCTCTGATTTTTCGGGGGCATAATAGGCTAGCATCAGATTGGAAAAGAATCCGAAAAGTAAAGATAAAGTCATTTGAATCGGATTGGTTTTCGGATTTTCTTCAAAATATTTTATTATTCTGTTAGCCTTTAGAATATCCTTTTCCACGATGGCGCTGCGGAGTTCAAAGTTATTATAATCCTTGCTGATTCCTATGTTGCGTTCTATCTGTTCGGGGGTGACACGTGTCTGACCTTTTGGAAGTGTAATAATCAGTTTTTCCAGTTCTCCGGTAAGGCGGCTGAGGTCTGTCCCTACGAAGTCGGCAAGCATGGAAGTGGCTTTCGGTTCAAGGTCTATTCCTTTACGTTTCATATAGGATGTGATGAATGCCGGCAGTTGGGATTCTTTCACTTTCCTGGACTCAAACAGTATGCCCGACTTCTCTATTTCAGCTGCGAGTTTTTTCCTTTTATCCAATACGCCATGTTTGTGGCATATTACCAATATTGTAGATAGCAAGGGCTTTTGAAGGTAGTAGGAAAGCTCTTCTATATTGCGTATGTTCTGTGCTTCCTTCACTACTACCACTTGGTGCTCGGACATCATGGGATAGCGTTTGGCGGCATTGATAATTGCAGCCACGTCCACATCTGCGCCATATACAACGGTGAGGTTGAATTCTTTTTCGGTTTCATTCAGTACGTTGTCCGTTATATAATCCGAGATGAGGTCGATGTAATACGGTTCTTCGCCCATCAGGTAATAGATGGGACGATATTGCCCGGCTTTCAGTTCCCTTAAGATATCATCACACGTAATTTCTTGCTTGGCCATATTTCTTGGTTTTACCAGTCGAATTTCAGATGTTTGACGGTTTTCTTTGCATCAATAATCATGCGCAGAGATGCAATGCCGATTTCAACATGTTCCTTTACATAGTTTTGGGTTACTATGTTATCGCTTTTATCGGTTTTGACGCCTTCCGGAATCATCGGTTGGTCGGACACCAGCAACAAAGCTCCGGTGGGGATATGATTGGCAAAGCCGCAACTGAACAAGGTTGCCGTCTCCATATCGACTGCCATGGCACGGGTTTTTTTGAGATACTCCTTAAAATCCTCATCGTGTTCCCAAATACGGCGGTTGGTGGTATATACAGTACCGGTCCAGTAATCGCGGGCATGGTCGCGAATGGCGGAAGAAACGGCACGTTGCAGCATAAAAGCTGGCAGCGAAGGAACTTCCGGCGGGAAGTAGTCGTTTGAAGTACCCTCACCGCGGATGGCGGCGATTGGAAGGATAAGATCCCCTATCCTGTTTTTCTTGTCGATGCCTCCGCACTTGCCCAAAAACAGGCATGCTTTGGGCTGAATGGCACTTAATAAGTCCATGATGATGGCGGCGTTGGGGCTTCCCATTCCGAAGTTTACGATCGTTATTCCTTCCGCACTGGCCGAAATCATATTAGCGTCCCTGCCTAGTATGGGAACATTGAATTTTTCGGCAAAAATTTCGACATACTTGTTGAAGTTGGTCAACAGAATATACTCTTCAAAATCCTCCAGGTTACGTTTTGTGTAACGGGGCAGCCAATTAGCTACGATTTCTTCTTTTGTTTTCATAAGATTTCATTAAATTTGTTCCGTAAAACCGTTAGGGAACGATTATTTAACTCACAAAAATACAATAAAAAAGTAAAAACAAGAAATTAAAATAGAATGTTCTCACTGAACCTGCCGGCGTTTGAAGCCAAGATTATTACAAGGGATGGAAAAAGAAGTATTTTCGATGTTATTCGCCGCCGATATGTTGCCTTGACCCCGGAAGAATGGGTGCGGCAGCATTTCGTACATTTTCTCATGACGCATAAGGGCTATCCGCAGGCACTGATGGCAAACGAGGTGCGGGTGCAGTTGAACGGTACTAAAAAGCGCTGCGATACAGTTCTTTACAGGCGTGACCTTACGGCACGCATGATTGTGGAATATAAGGCTCCCGAGGTGGAAATTACTCAGAAGGTCTTCGACCAGATTACCCGTTACAACATGGTGTTGAAAGTGGATTATCTGATAGTAAGTAACGGTATCCGGCATTATTGCTGCCGTATGGATTACGAACAGAACAGTTATACTTTTTTACAAGATATTCCAGACTACGCAAGCCTCTGATTTTACCGGCTGAATGAACCGTAATGAATCAGGGAGTGAATGCCTTTCACTCCCTAACTCATTACATCCCCTTTCAGAACACTTTCCTGAGGGGATTGAAAAGAACGGCAACCATGTAAACACGATAGCAAAAAAGATGCACTTCCCCCACTCTTTCCTACTTCACTTCGTCGTATACCATCCGGGAAATGTGTGCGATGATGGCGGCATTCTCTTCGTCCGTTTCACTTGAGTCCGTTACGAAGACAGCGATATAATACTTCTTGCCACCGGGCATGATTACTATTCCGGCATCATTATCCGCCATCTTCACGCCTTTCAAATTACGATCGGAAGAACCGGTTTTATGCCCCACAACCGTATTGGAAGGCAATAAGCCTTTTAGTTTGTTGCTTCCTGTGGCTGTTTCTGTCATAGTTTTCCAAAGGAAGTCCCGGTACACGGGGGCGAATAAATCTTTCTCATCGGCCATTTTCAGTAACCGTACCATTTCAGAGGGGGTGCTCCAATTGGAGTATGCCTTTGGGGGATTCCGGTGCATGGAGTCTTCCGTTTCGGACAAGTTGAAATCATTGATGCCCAATTTCCTGATGTACTGATGAATATGCCCTATTCCACCGGCATATTCTATGAGGATGTCGCAGGCATTGTTATCGCTTAGCGAGATGCTGTATTGTAAAAGCTCTCCCAATGATATATCCAGATCTTGACCGGAATGCTTTTGCCGCAGCGGACTGTAGGTATTTGGCTGTAATTGGGAAGCTTTTACATGAACAATATGTTTCAATGGGATTTCCTCTCTGTTCATTTTATCCAATACGGCCAGGGCTACATGGAATTTGAATACGCTCAGAAGCGGATAGTGCATCTCGTTGTTGTGCAGTATGGTTTCGTCTTTGTCTGTCAGTACGGCTACGCCGACCGTGGCTTTCTTCCCTTTAAGGAAACCGGCAATTTTGCCTTCCAATGCCTGCTGTTGTGCTTGTAGAACGATGTTTATGCTGAAACACAACACGCCTATCAAAGTATATCTAAGCTTCATATTATTAATTTCATACATTTGTTCGAGTCAACAAATGTATGAAATTAATTTAAAGAGAAAAACTGCATTTCCTTATTTGCCCTTATTCTTTCCGAATTTTTCCTGCAGCTTTTGCATCAGCTCATAGAAGTTGGGAATATAGACCGTTGCCAGCAATGTATTCAGCGCCATACCGAATACTACTGCCGCTCCAAGGGCGACGCGGCTTCCCGCTCCCGCCCCTGTGGCGAACAGAAGCGGCATAACTCCCAATACAAACGCCAATGAGGTCATCAGAATGGGACGAAGCCGGATATGTCCTGCCTGGAACGCGGCGTCACGGATACTGTTGCCCTGTGCACGGAAGTCGCGTGCAAACTCCACAATCAGGATACCGTTTTTGGCGGATAGCGCCACTAACAGGATTATACCGATTTGCGTATAGATGCTGACCGGAGTTCCCATCACATAGCAACCCAGCATTGCGCCGAGTAATGCCACCGGAATTCCCATTACTGCTGCCACCGGACTTGTCCAGCTTTCATACTGTGCGGCAAGTACAAGGAAGGCCACTAACAACGCCATGATAAAGACTACGGTAGTGGTAGTTCCTGCCTGTGTTTCCTGGTAGGCAACGGAAGTCCATTCATAGCCGAATTCATTGCCGAGTTGGGTCTTTATCAAGTTTTCCGCTTGCTTGATGGCTTCTCCGGAACTGCTTCCCGGGGCTGCATTGCAAGTGACGGATGCGGTAGAGTACATATTATACCGGTTGATTTGGTCCATACCCAGTTGCTCGTCTATCTGTGTGAAGGAAGAGAAAGGAACCATTTCTCCCGAAGCATTGGGTACGCCTAACTTGAGGACGTCGTCGATAATGCGTTGGGCACGGTCGCCAGCACCCAGCTTCACCTGATATATACGTCCGAACTGTACATAATCATTAACGTAGGCTTCTCCCATATAATACCCTAAAGCCGTGAAAACACTGTTCAACTGTATGCCCATCAATTGCACTTTGTCGCGGTCTATATTCAGGAAATATTGGGGGACATTGGCCTGATACTGGCTGCTGACGGATGCCAAAGCCGGATAATTGCGGTAATTTTCCATTAAAGTTTCCACGGCACGCTGCATTTCGGTGGCGCCGAGATTGTTACGGTCTTCCAATTGCAGTTGCAGTCCGCCGGTAGCGCCCAGCCCCGGAATGGCAGGCGGAACCATTGCAAAGACCTCAGCTTCCTGAATGCCATAGGCTTCCATGTTGAAACGATCGACAATGGCCGCTGCCGTGTGTTTTTTCCCCTTACGCTCATCCCAGTTTTTCAGGACTACGAAGTAGGTAGCGGCATTACTCTGCTCTCCGCCACCCATAACGGAAAAGCCGGATATGCCGATGTAATCCTTTACTTCGGGATAGGTGTCGAGCAGAGCGTTTATTTGTTTCCCCACCTCTTGCGTGCGCTCCAGGCTCGATGCAGGTGGAAGTTGCACAACAGCGAGGAAATATCCGTCGTCTTCTTCCGGTATGAAAGTAGAGGGCCACTTAACGAACAGCAACACAGCGATTATCGTAAATGCAGCGTATGAAATCACTGCGGCAAAAGGTCTTTGCAGCAGATAGCCCACTGTTTTGTCATACATTCCTTGTGTCTTGTCATACAGACGGTTGAAGCCTTTATACAGAGGGAATTTCGAGGGTTTGGTAGGCTGGAGCATCAATGCGCAGAGTGCGGGCGTCAGCGTCAGTGAGTTGATGCCGCTTAGCACGGTACTGGCAGCAATGGTCAAGGCAAACTGCTTGTACAATTGTCCCGAAATCCCGCTGACAAGCATGGTAGGGATAAATACGGCAAGCAATACCAGCACTACTCCCACAATGGGGCCTGTAATCTCTCCCATTGCTTCGGTTACGGCTTGCCGGGCGGTGTACCGTCCCGTATCCAACAGGCGTGTGGAGTTTTCCACGACCACAATGGCGTCGTCCACCACGATGGCAACCGCCAATATCAGCCCGAACAACGTTAAAGTATTGATAGAGAAACCGAATAATGACATGATTGCCAACGTGCCGATCAGTGAAACGGGAATTGTGATACAAGGAATGATGACAGCCCGCCAATTCTGCAGAAAAAGGAAGATTACAAGCACTACCAATAGCGTTGTTTCAAAGAAAGTTACCATTACTTCATCAATGGATGCATGGATAACGTCTGTTGTATCGAGCGTTACATTATATTGTACACCTGCCGGAAAATTCTGCGATAATTCCTGCATCTTCGCTTTGACGCCCGTCGATACATCCAGTGAATTACTGCCCGGTTGTTGGTAGATGGCGATGGCAGCCGTAGGCTTTCCGTCCAGTTGGGAAACAACGCTGTAAGATGCCGATCCCAGGTCTATATGGGCTACGTCACGCAGACGGAGAATCCGCCCGCCGCTTTCCGTACGGAGGATAATGTTACCGAACTCTTCGGGTGAAGTGAGCCGCCCCTTTACAGTCAGGCTGTATTGATAGGCATTCTTGTTCTCATTTCCGATGGGTTGTCCTACGTTGCCGGCACTGACCTCTACATTCTGCGTCTGAATGGCTTGATACACATCAGCCGGTGAGAGATTGCGGATGCGCATGGCGGCAGGGTCGAGCCAGATACGCATGGAATAGTCCCCTGCTCCCATTACGTTGACTGCACCCACACCGGGCACGCGGGTCAGTTGGTCTACGAGGTTCAGTTTGGCATAGTTGCTGAGGTAAAGACCGTCGTAATCTTTGTTGTCGGACTTCATGGTCAGGAACATAACGATATTGCTGGACTGCTTCTGCACCGTAACCCCCTGCACTACTACGGGAGCAGGCAGCGATGACTGTGCTACGCTGACGCGGTTCTGTACCTGTACGGTGGCCATGTCGATATCTGTACCTACTGCAAAAGTGACAGTGAGCGAATACGCCCCCGATGAGGATGAGTTGGACGACATATAAAGCATTCCGTCCACTCCGTTGACCTGCTGTTCGATAGGAATGCCGACGGTTTGAGCTACCGTCTGCGCATTGGCTCCGGGATAAACGGCGCTCACCTGCACCGTAGGAGGTGTTATGTCCGGATATTGCGCTATGGGCAGAATACCCAGTGTGACCAGTCCCGCTACGACGATGAGCAGTGCCAGTACGGTTGCGAATATGGGACGGTCTATGAAGAATTTTGAAAACATGATTCTTTGGTTTTGAATGGTTATATATACAGTGTGGATTATTGAACGGGATTTATCCGCATGCCATTTCTGACTTTCATCAGGGCTTTCGTCACATACCGCTCCTGCGGGGAAAGTCCTTGTTTTATCAGGCGCAGACTGTCACCTATCAGTTGTCCTGTTTCGATGTGACGGTAGTGTACGATGTCCGAGTCGTTGACTACGTACACGTATTTACCCAACTGGTCTGTGCCGATAGAAGCATCGGGTATCAGGATTGCGTTTTTCTGTTTTCCGTAAGGCAGCGTGATGCTGACATAAAGCCCGCTCTTCAAGATTCCTTTGGGATTATCCAGCCGGGCACGGATATTCAGCGTCCCGGTGTTCAAGTCTACATTGGGCGACAGATAATCCAACTGTGCCGGGTAATTCAGTATGCCGTCTTTCCCCAGGCTGACGTTAACCTGTTTGGGAATGCTGTCTCCTTGCTGCAATAACATGGCAAGCCATTGATTGTCGGCTACATTAAAATAAGAGTACAGATGATCGTCTTTATAGACAGTGGCCAAAGTTACAGGTTGTACGCTGCCGTTTATATAACTTCCTGCATCTGCAAGGTTGCGGCTGATTGTTCCGTTGAACGGGGCACGTACCGTACAGTAACTCAAATTGGTCCGTGCCGTATTTAATGCAGCTTCGGCATTGCTTACCGCTGCCAGCGAAGTAGCTACATCCGACTTGGATTGCAATACCTGTATCTGGCTGACGGCATCTGTTTTTGCTGCTTCCTGCATACGCGCATAATTACTCTGTGCATATTCAAGATTGGCACGTGCCGTATTCAAAGCAGCTTCCGCTTGCCTCACATTATCCTGATAAACAGTAGGCTCAATCTGGAAGAGTACCTGCCCCTGGCGTACCCGGCTGCCGGGTGCATAGGCTATGGTCTGCAACGTTCCGCTGACTCTGCCCACTAAATCCACTGTTTTTTCAGAAGTCAGATAGCCGGGATAGTTTTTGGTAAGCGTAATGTTTTGCACACTTGGGCGGGCTACACTGATTTCCGGTACGGGCATTGCATGCGACGTTTCTTTTTTATTCCCGCATCCTGCCAACAAAGGTAGGGCAAGCAGGGCGATGTACATTTGATTTTTCATATATGGTTCAGTTTAAATTCAGTTGAGTATGTATATATTATATATGTTTATTTATGATTTGCGGCTGATGTACCTAAAATCATAATCCTGAAATGATGTTTCCGTACCCTCCCCCTAATGCTTTATAGAGAGAGATGAGCTCCTGCAGTGAGTTTCCTTGTGCTTGCGTCAGTTGGTTTTGATAAGCCAGCAATGAACGAAGGGCATCCAGAACATTTTGAAAAGGGGTTAGCCCCTGCTTATAGAGATCTAATGACAGCTTCAACGTCTCCTCTCCCTGATTGCATACTTCGCGCAGGGCTACAATCTGCTTGATGGAATTGCGGTAGCCGTTCATGGCATTGTCTGTTTCCTGTACGGCTGTGAGCACGGTTTGGTTAAACTGATGGATAGACTCGTCCAATTGCGCACGTGCCAGCCGGGTGGCATTAACCAGTTTTGTACCGTTGAAGAGTGTCCAACTGAGGCTTGGCGCTATTTCAAACGTCATACTGTTCCGTTTGGTGAAATCTTTCAGGTCATGGGAAGAATATCCTACGGAACCTTTTAGGAAAACCTGCGGCAGCCAATCGCTTTTAGAAGCACCGAGCAGGGCCGCCTGTGCGTTGATTTGCCGTTCGGCCTGCCGGATATCCGGACGACGGAGCAGCAAGTCGGCAGGAATACCTATGCCTACAGGTTCCATATAATCGGGAAGTTTGCCGTTCTGTTCCAATGTGGGACGAAGGTCTTGGGGATAAGTTCCGAGCAGAATGGCCAGAGTGGTGATGTATTGATTGATACCTGCCTCCAGTTGGGGAACAGACGCTTTGGTACTGTAATATACAGACTTGGCTTGAGACACATCCAGTTTGGAAACCAATCCGGTCTTGTAGCGCACTTGGGTAATTTCAAGCACTGCGGCTTGCGTATTGCAATTGCGGATGACCACATTTAATTCCTGCTGTAATTCACGCAGCCCGATGTAGGCCGATGCTACCTGCGCGCATAGCGATATCATGACAGAGGTATATTCTTCCTTGCTGGCGGCAAAATTTTCACGTTGCGCTTTTACCCGTTGCCGGATACTGCCGAATATATCCAGTTCCCAGCTTGCATTGAGCGAGGCGCTGTATGCCCCGGTTATGGATTGCGGTGCTTCACTTACATTGCCGCTGCTTTGTTGGCGTGCCCATCCGCCATTCAGGGAAACGGAAGGGAAGAAACTCCCCCGCTCTATCCGCCAATTGGCTTTAGCCATATCCATGCGGTCTATGGCTGAAAGCACCGAAAAATTCCCGGCGGATGCCGTTGCTATCAGCGAATCGAGCATCGGATCGCCAAAGGCTTTCCACCATTTATCGTCTACCGGCTGTATTTGGCTGCCGAACAGATTATCGTCTCCGGGAATGGTATGGGCAGTGCCGGTTCCCCAGCCTTGCGGAAGCGGCTTTTCCAAGTAGCTATTGCCTTTTTGCGCCCATGCCGCAAAAGAGAAACATAGAATGAGCAATGTACTGCTCCAAGCTTTTAGAGTCATAAAAAAAGGTTTAAGTTGTTATTTTATGGGATTGATAACAACCTAAACCTTTATTTGTTTATCGCGATTCTTGCGGAATTTATTCAGCGTCTGCTGCTTTCTTTCTGCTTCTTGTCGTCTTTTCCTTTACTGGTTCCTCTTTCACTTCCGGAGCGATACCTGCCAGTTCCGGGTCAATCATGATACGTCCGCAGTACTCGCAAACGATGATTTTCTTACGTGAACGGATGTCCAGTTGTCTTTGGGGCGGGATCTTGTTGAAACAGCCGCCGCAAGCATCGCGCTGTACGTAAACGATACCCAGACCGTTGCGTGAGTTCTTGCGGATACGCTTGAAGGATTGAAGCAGACGCGGCTCTATTTTAGTTTCGAGTTCTTTGGCTTTGTCTCTCAGCTTTTCTTCTTCCTGTTTGGTTTCGGAGATGATTTCGTCCAGCTCATTCTTCTTTACTTCAAGGTCTTTTTGTCTTTCTTCCAAAGCACTTGTGCTTTCGGCGACTTCCTTGGACTTTTCAGCCTCCTGTTCGGAAAATTCTCTGATACGCTTTTCGCACAATTCGATTTCCAAAGTCTGGAATTCAATATCCTTGCTTAGGAAATCATATTCGCGGTTGTTGCGTACGTTTTCTTGTTGATCCTTATATTTTGCTACGGAAGCCTTTGATGTTTCAATTTCCACTTTCTTTCCTGCGATGGCGGATTTTAAATCGGCAACTTCTGTCTTGATTCTATCTATACGGGTGCTCAAACCTGCAATTTCGTCTTCCAAGTCTTGTACTTCCAACGGAAGCTCACCTCTTAAAGTCTTGATTTCATCAATTTTAGACAGCATAGTCTGCAACTGGAACAAAGCCTTTAACTTTTGCTCTACAGTCAATTCCTGGGGATCTTTTTTTGCTTCTTTAGCCATTTTATTTACATGTATTTTATGGGATTTGTATTCACTTTAGTCAATTGGACCGCAAAATTAGGAAATAAATCCCGGATTATAGTATAAAATATCTCTTTTGTATATTGTTCGCTTTCATAATGTCCTATCTCGGCCAATAGAATATCGCTTTCGTGCCCGAAATAGTCATGGTACTTGATTTCACCGGTAATGAAAACATCCGCGCGGTTCCTTATGGCAAGAGGCATCAGGAAAGCTCCGGCGCCACCACATAAGGCTACTGTCTGGATTTCGCGTCCGGTCAGTTTATTATGTCTGAGGCACTCTACCTCAAAAATTTTCTTGATACGTTTCAAGAATTCCGATTCAGTTTCAGGCGCTTCCAGTTCACCGATAACCCCTGCCCCAGCCTGCGACCAGGTATTCTGCAAAGGATAAATATCGAATGCGGGTTCTTCATAAGCTGTCTCTTATACACATCTGACGCTGCCG
>ERZ1027076.784-NODE-784-length-11335-cov-5.624911_pt1 | contig 11335 bp, 10 predicted proteins | sample MGYA00519416_ERZ1027076 | MGnify/ENA primary metagenome ERZ1027076 (study PRJEB26926, sample SAMN06164525) | human gut metagenome | biome: ENVO:00009003; feature: ENVO:2100002; material: ENVO:00002003 | host: Homo sapiens | place: USA | collected 2012 ... | reverse complement strand
GGCATACGAGATAGGAGTCCGTCGCGTGGGCTCGGAGATGTGTATAAGAGACAGTCTCCGCCGCGCTCGGCAGCGTGCAGCAGGCGCACGCCGCGTTCCAGAACGTTGCCGGCAGCACGGCTGCGCCCGCCGCTGCCCCTGCAGCCACCGCTGCCCCCGCGCCCAGACAGCCGGAGATCCGCTTCGAGGGCGAGGAAGCCCCCGAGGAGGAAGCCAACTGACCTGCTTTTCCTGCACATCCGCACCGCCGCCGGTATGTCCGGCGGCGGTGGTGCGTTTTGCCGAAATTTTTCCCCGCCGGGCGCGCTTTGGACGCTTCCGGCGTGGATTTTTTCACGCTTCGGCGGCACATCTTGTGCCGCCGTTTTCCTTTTTTCGGCGGGAAACGCAAATGCTTGTGGCCGGAAAAACCACAGTCGGCTTGACAGAATTGTCGGAAATTGCAAGAAAAAGGCGGGAATTTCTCCTTGCAATTTTTCCATCCTGCCACTATAATGAGGATTGCACGTGGGGCGAAGTGGTTTAAAAAGCATCAAAAGCCCACGCATGGGGCGCGAAAGTGCACGATTTCGGAGAAGGGGGGATGCAGCATGACCGGTATCTATCAGCATACGCTTGACGCCAAAGGCCGTCTGTTCATCCCGGCCAAGCTCCGTGAAGAGCTGGGCGACACGTTCTATGTGACGGTCTCGCCCGAAAAGTGCCTGTCGGCCTACAGTCAGGAAAACTGGAAGGCGATCTCCGAGAAGGCGGCGGCCATGACCAATCTGCAGCAGCGCAAGGTGCGCCCGCTGTTCGCGTATGCGGCCCGCTGCGATCTCGACGGACAGGGACGTATCCTCCTGCCGCAGCACCTGCGTGAATTCGCCGGCCTGACCAAGAGCGTCACCGTGGTCGGCAGCAACAACCATGCGGAGTTCTGGGATAGCGCGCGCTGGGATGAGATCTGCCCGCTCGAGGCGCTGCCGGAGAACATCGCCGCCGTGATGGAGGAGCTGGATTTCTGATGGACGCCGGACATATCCCCGTGCTACTGCACGAATGCATCGACAACCTGAACATCCGCCCCGACGGCATTTACGTGGACGGCACGCTCGGCATGGGCGGCCACTCCGAGCAGATCGCCGGCCGCCTGACGACCGGAACGCTCATCGGCATCGACCGCGACGAGACAGCGATCGCGCGCGCCGGCGCGCGGCTGGCCCCGTTCGGGGAGCGCGTGCAGCTCGTGCACGGCAACTTCCGCGACACGGCTGCCATTCTCGACCGCCTCGGCATCGACGCCGTGGACGGCATGCTCTTTGACCTCGGCGTTTCCTCGCCGCAGCTCGACGAGACGCAGCGCGGCTTTTCGTATATGCACGACGCACCGCTCGATATGCGCATGGACGCGACCAGCGGCCTGAGCGCGTGGAACGTCGTCAACGAGTGGCCGGAGAATGAGCTCAAACGCATTTTGTATGAATACGGCGAGGAGCGCTATGCGCCTCGCATTGCCGGGGCGATCGTACGCGCCCGGGCGCAGCGGCCGATCTCGACCACGCTGGAGCTGGTCGATGTGATCCGCTCGGCCATGCCGGGCGCGGCGCTGCGCGAAAAGCAGCATCCCGCCAAGCGCAGCTTTCAGGCGATCCGCATCGCCGTGAACGACGAGCTGGCGGCGGTGCGCGAGATGATGGACACCGCGCCGGACAAGCTCCGCGTCGGCGGGCGGCTGTGCGTCATCAGCTTTCATTCCCTCGAGGACCGGATCGTCAAGACCGGCATCGCCCGGCGGGAGCACGGCTGCACCTGCCCGCGCGAGGCACCGGTGTGCACCTGCGGCTTTGTGCAGACGCTGCGCAGCGTCTCCCGCAAGCCGATCCTGCCCGGTGAGGAAGAACTGGAGTGTAACCCGCGCGCCCGCAGCGCGAAGCTGCGCGTTGCCGAGCGCGTCTGAGAAAGGAGCCGATCATGGCATCTCCTGCTTCGAAAAAACGCAATACCGCGCCCATGGACGGCAACGCGGCGTATGACCTGCACAGCACGGCTGCCGAAGAATACCGGTACAGTGCGCCGGTCGAGATGCCGCACGCTCCCCGGACGACGGAGGCCGTCGTCCCGGAGTCCGTTCCCACCCCCAAGCAGGCGATCGCCCCGCTGGCCGTGCTCGGCTTTGCCATTGCCGCCGTGCTGATCGTCGTGTCGCTGGTCGCGCGCGTGCAGCTCTCGCAGGCGTCGGCGGAGGTCTCGGCGCTGGAGGATCAGTATACCCAGCTGCAGGAGCAGCAAACGCGCCTGCGCATTGATTACGAGAGCGCGTTCAACCTCACGGAGATCGAGGATTACGCCATCCACGAGCTCGGCATGCAGAAGCCGCGCAGCGATCAGCTCTATTATATCAGCAGCGACGCCACGGACACGGCGGTGGTCCTTGACCAGAACGCGGCCGAACCGCTGAGCCTTGCCGACCGTCTCGGCGATTTCTTCTCTTCCATTTTGGAATATTTTCGATAAGCCAGCCTGTATGATAGTACTATCCCCGCAGGAACAAGGAGACAGACATGGCGAATGAAACTTCTGGGCGCCGGGACAACCGCGTGCCTTTTCGTGCAAGTACCAAAACACCGAATATCATGATGCTCCGCCGCACACGCTTCCTTTTGATTGTGTGCGGCATCCTTGCATTTGCTGTCCTTGGCATCAAGCTGTTCAATGTCATGATCGTACACCATGACGAGTACGAAAAAATGGCGATCGACCAGCAGGTGCGCACGACGGAGATCACGGCCTCGCGCGGCGCGATCTACGATACGAACGGCAAGATCCTGGCCATGAACGCCTCGGCCGATACGATCTTCATTAGCCCGGCCGAGATCGTCAAGAACAAAGAAGATCCGCAGCTGATCGCACGCGAACTTTCCGAGATCCTCGACGTCGATTATGATAAGATCCTGGCCATGACGAAGAATACCGACCGCTGGTATGAGGTCGTCAAGCGCAAGGTCGAGCCGGAAGTGTCGGAAAAAGTGCGCGCGTTCAAGAAGGAGAACAACCTCACCGGCGTGAAGATCGAGCCGGACACGAAGCGCTATTACCCCTACGGCAATCTGGCCGCGCACGTCATCGGCTTCGTCGGGCAGGACAACAATGGCCTCTACGGCCTGGAGCAGCGCTATGACAGCTATCTGACCGGCAGCGCCGGGCGCATCATCCGCGCGACGGATAACCGCGGCACGGATATGCTCTTTGTCAACTACGAGGACTACTACGATGAGACAAAGGGCGACGACATGAACCTGACCATCGACGCCACGATCCAGTATTACCTCGAAAAGCACCTGCAGCAGGCGGTCGAGGACTACGACGTGCAAAATGGCGCCGCGGCCATCGCCATGGACCCCAACAGCGGCGCCATTCTCGGCATGGTCTCGCTCGGCAACTTTGACCTGAACGACTATCAGAAGGTCAGTGACAAGGATCAGGAGGCCATCGACGCCGAAACGAATCCCGACAAGAAGGCCGAGATGCTCTCCGCCGCGCAGACGAAGCAGTGGCGCAACAAGGCCCTGTCGGACACCTACGAGCCCGGCTCGACGTTCAAGATCATCACGCTGGCCATGGCGCTCGAAGAGGGCGTGGTCAATGAAAATTCGTCGTTTTACTGCGGCGGCAGCACGAACGTGCTCGGCCGTACCGATCCACTCAAGTGCTGGAAAACGACCGGCCACGGCAGTCAGAACCTGACGCAGGCCATCCAGCACTCGTGCAACGTGGCGCTCGTGCAGATCGGCCAGCTCATCGGCGCGCGCACCTTCTACAAGTACGCCGAGGCGTTCGGCTTCCTGAACTTGACCAGCAACGTGGACAGCAACCTCACCGCCAAGACCGGCATCGACATGTCCGGCGAGAGCGGCAGCATCTGGTGGAGCCAGAACACGTTCTACGACCCGGAGAACCTCTCCCAGCTCGCGGCGGCCTCCTTCGGCCAGACGTTTACGATCACGCCGCTGCAGCTCATCACGGCAGTCAGCGCCTGCGTCAACGGCGGCTATCTCATGAAGCCGTACGTCGTCAAGAGCATTGTCAACAGCGACGGGGAAGCGGTCGTGTCCAATTCGCCGACCGTGGTGCGCCAGGTCGTGAGCGAGCAGACGAGCGCCACCGTGCGCCAGATCCTCGAGCAGGTCGTCGGCGACCCCGTCGACGGCACCGGCAAAAACGCCTACGTCGCCGGCTACCGCATCGGCGGCAAGACCGGCACGTCGGAAAAGGTCGCGCAGGACGCGGCCGGCGGCGCGAAGGAGTACATCGTCTCGTTCATCGGCTTTGCGCCGGCGGATGACCCGCAGATCGTCATCCTCGTGCTGCTCGACACGCCGAGCAACAGCACCGGCATCTATATCAGCGGCGGCCAGATGGCCGCGCCCGTCGTCGGCAAAATGATGGCGGACATCCTGCCGTACCTCGGCGTGGAGCCGTCGTACTCCGAGACGGAAAAGACGCATATGGATAAGACCGTACCGAACGTGACGGGCCTGTCCGTTGAGCAGGCGAAGGCCGCGCTCGCGGAGGTGGGCCTGCAGGTGCGCATCTACGGCGATGGCAGCACAATCACGGCGCAGCTTCCGGGCAGCGGCGCGGTCGTGGCCAACGGCAGCACCATCCTGCTCTACGCCGGCAAAGAGCCCTCGGCCGACAAGGAGACGATGCCGGATCTGTCCAATCTCAGCTATCAGACAGCCCGCGACCGCATGGCCGCACTGGGGCTGTATATCAAGACCAGCAGTTCGATCACGGATACCGCGGCGCAGGTCATCTCCGGCCAGAGCGTCGCCGCCGGCACCCAGATCGATCACGGTACGGTCGTGGAGGTCACGCTCGTGACCAGCGATTCGGGCATGCTGGGCCGATACTGACGAACAACGGAGGTACGTTTATGAAACTCAAGCGACTGCTGTCCGTTCTGGACGTGTGCGAATGCACCGCCGATCCGGAACTGGACATCCGGGATATCAGCTTTGACTCGCGCACCACGCAGCCCGGCGACCTGTTCGCCGCCGTCTGCGGGTATGAGTCCGACGGGCACCGGTTCATCGGCGCGGCCGCCGAGCGCGGTGTGGCCGTCGTGCTCTGCCAGCGAAAGCCAGAGGTCGAGATACCGTATATCCTCGTGGCCGACAGCCGCCTTGCGCTCTCGCGCATCTGCTGCGAATTTTTCGATAACCCGTCGCGCGAGCTGACCATGATCGGCGTGACCGGCACGAACGGCAAGACCACCGTCACCACGCTCATCAAGCACATGCTTGAGCAGTGCCTGCACACGAAGGTCGGTCTCATCGGCACGAACGCGAACGTCATCGGCGACGAGGTGCTGCACACCGAGCACACCACGCCCGACGCCTATGAGCTGCAAAAGCTCCTGCGCCGGATGGTCGACGCCGGCTGCACGCACGCGGTCATGGAGGTGTCGTCCCACTCGCTGGTGCTGCACCGCGTGGAGGGCATCCGCTTCCGGGTGGGCATCTTCACGAACCTGTCGCAGGATCATCTGGACTTTCACAAGACCATGGAGGCGTATGCCGCGGCCAAGGCGCAGCTGTTTGCGCAGAGTGACGTCGGCATCGTCAACGCGGACGACGATTGGGCGCACGTCATGCTCGAGCACGCCAAATGCCCGATGCATACCTATTCCGCCAAACGCAACGACGCCGACCTTGTGGCCAAGGACATCCGCCTGAGCGCGTCGGGCGTGCGCTTTGTCGCCATGCACGGCGATGCGATCGCGCGTATGCGCCTCGGCATCCCCGGCATGTTCTCGGTCTACAACGCGCTGAGCGTCATTGCCTGCGCCTGCGCGCTCGGCGTTTCGCTCGACGACTGCGCCGCCGCGCTCGACACGGCAAAGCCCGTCAAGGGCCGCGCCGAGGTGCTCGAGACCGACGGGGATTACGCCATCCTCATCGACTACGCCGTCACGCCCGATGCCATCGACAACATCCTCACGACGGTGCGCGAGTTCGCACCCGCGCGGCTCGTGTTCCTCTTTGGCTGCGGCGGCGACCGGGACCGCGGCAAGCGTCCGAAGATGGGCCGCATCGCGGGCCAGAAGGCGGATTTCGTCATCGTCACGAGCGACAATCCGCGCACGGAAGACCCGGAGGCGATCATCGCCGATATCCTTCCCGGTCTCAAGGAGACGCACACGCCCTATGTCGTGCGGCCCGACCGGCGCGAGGCCATCGCCTACGCGATCGAGAATCACTGCCCCGGCGATGTCATCATCCTCTGCGGCAAGGGCCATGAGGATTACCAGATCATCGGCAAGACGAAAGTGCACATGGACGAGCGCGAGATCGTCGCCGAAATACTCGAGAAGAGGAAGAGAGAGAAATGACACTGAAGCTGATACTGGCGTTCGTCATCGCGTTTGCGGTGTCGGCCGTCGTTGGATTTTTCCTGGTCCCGTATCTCAGACGCATCAAGGCGGGCCAGAGCATCAAGGAAAACGGCCCCACGTGGCACATGTCCAAGCAGGGCACGCCCACCATGGGCGGGCTGATGTTCATCGCCGCGATCGCGGTCGTGTGCCTGTCGGTCGGCTTTGAGTGCATGGCCGAGGGCGAATACGGCCACCTGTTTTGTCTGGCGTTCGCGCTCGTGTTCGGCGCGATCGGTTTTCTGGACGACTATGAAAAGCTCCGGAAAAAGCAGAATCTCGGCCTGACGGCCGGAAAGAAGCTGCTGCTGCAGCTGGCGGCGGCCGTGGCGTTCATTTTCCTCATGCGCCGCTTCGGCTATGTCGCGCTCGACAGCCTGTACATCCCGTTCTGGAACAAGACGGTGCCGGTCTCCGAGCCGCTGTATGTCATCTTCGCGGCCTTCGTCATCGTCGGCACGGTCAACTCCGTGAACCTCACCGACGGTGTGGACGGCCTCGCCGCGAGCACGACGATGCCGGTGTGCATCTTCTTCGCCGTCATCTCCATGCTCTGGGGCGAGCGGTTTTTGTCCCTCGGCGTGTTTGCCTCCGGCCTTGCCGGCGGCCTGCTGGGCTTTTTGATCTATAACTTCCACCCGGCGAAGGTGTTCATGGGCGACACGGGTTCGCTCTTTCTCGGCGGCGCGGTCGCGGCGCTGGCCTTTGCCTACGACATGCCGCTCATCCTTGTGACGCTCGGCATCATGTACATCATCGAGGCGCTGTCGGATATCATCCAAGTCGGCTACTTCAAGCTCACGCACGGCAAGCGCGTGTTCAAAATGTCCCCGTTCCACCACCATCTCGAGATGGGCGGCTGGACGGGCCACAAGTGGAAGGAAACGCAGATTGTGGCGCTGTTTGCCGGCGTGACGGTGCTGTTTGCAGTTTTGTCGTTCATCGGCGTGTTCCACCGCTTCGGCGTGTGAGGCGCGCGCCGCGGTGCAGGGAGGTGCTTATATGAATATTTCCGATCTGAGACTTCCCGCGCGCCAGGCGAAAGCGTCCGCCGGGCCGCAGCGCGGCAGCTTCGACCTGCCGTTTTTCGTGCTCACGCTGCTGCTGCTGACGATCGGCGTCATCATGGTGCTCTCGTCGAGCTTCGCCCGCGCGTATGCGCAGGGCAAGTCGCCGACGTATTACTTCGTGCGCCAGGCGGCTTTTGCCGTGGCCGGCGTTGTGGCCATGATCTTGCTGTCCAAGGTGCGCATGGCGACCTACCGCCGTCTGTCGCTGCTGGTGCTGGGCGTGAGCATCTTCCTGCTTGCCGTCGTCTGGATCCCGCACATCGGCACTCGCGTCAACGGTGCGCGCCGGTGGCTGAGTCTCGGCTTCACGACGTTTCAGCCGTCGGAGATCGCAAAGATCGCGGTCGTGCTGTTTTTCTCCAGCATGATCTGCACCTATAAAGAGCAGATGCAGACATTCCGCTACGGTGTCGTGCCGTTCATGGTCGTCACGGTCATCATCGTCGGCCTGCTGATGCTTGAGCCGCATCTGTCGGCGTCCATCATCATCATGGCGCTTGCGATCGTGATGATGTTTGTCGGCGGCATCAAGCTCTCGTACCTGCTTGTCGGCATGGGCAGCGCGGGCGCGCTGCTGCTCATCGCAAGCAAATTCGTGCCCTATGTGCACAAGCGCATCGTGTCCTGGCGCGACCCGTTTGCCGATACGAGCGCGGCCGGCTATCAAATCGTGCAGTCGCTGTATTCCATCGGCTCGGGCGGCTTTCTCGGGCTCGGCCTCGGCCAGAGCCGGCAGAAGTACCTCTATCTGCCCGAGGAGCACAATGACTATATCTTTTCCATCGTCTGCGAGGAGCTCGGCTATGTCGGCGCCATTGCGATCCTGATCCTGTTTGCGCTGCTCATCTGCCGCGGCTACTGGATCGCCGCGCACTCGCCCGACCGCTACAGCTTCCTCGTCGGCATCGGCATCACGACGCTGCTGTCGATCCAGGTGTTTTTGAACATCGCAGTCGTCACGAACCTCATCCCCTGCACGGGCATCTCGCTGCCGTTTTTCAGCTACGGCGGCACGGCGCTGCTCATGCAGCTCGGGGAGATGGGCATCATCCTGAGCATCTCGCGCGACATTCCGACGAAAAAGGCGCGCTAGTTTCTGACTTTGAAGTGTATATCCGGCAGCCCGCGGCGGTCTTCGGCGCGGACTGCCCGATTTCCGTTTTTGATCCTGGGAGGCATTGCTATGAATTTTCTCTTTACCTGCGGCGGCACCGCAGGCCACATCAACCCCGCGCTCGCGGTCGCTGGCATCCTGCGCGACCGGATGCCCGACTGCGGCATCCTCTTCGTCGGCGCCAACGGCAAGATGGAGACCGACCTCGTCCCGCGCGCGGGCTACGACATCGTGACCATTGAGGTCACGAACATCCACCGCAGCCTCAAGCCGTCGGAGATCGCGTACAACTTCCGCTCGCTGCACAACGCGCGGCAGGCGACGAAGGACGCGCGCAAGATCATCGAGGACTTTCAGCCTGACGTCGCCATCGGCACCGGCGGCTATGTCTGCTACCCCGTGCTCAAAGCGGCGGCGCAGCTCGGTATCCCCACCGTCGTGCATGAATCCAACGCCGTGCCCGGCCTGACGACGAAGATGCTTGCCGGCGCGGTCGACCGCATCCTCGTCGGCTTCGAGGAGAGCAAGCAGCACTACAGCGAGCAGGAAAAGGTCGTCGTCACCGGCACGCCGGTGCGCGGCGCGTTCACGGCCTGCTCCAAGGCGGAGGCCAAGCGCCAGCTCGGGCTCGACCCGGACAGGCCGCTGGTCGTGTCGGTCTGGGGCTCGCTCGGCGCGTCGTACATGAACGAGGTCATGACGGCGTTCATCACGCGCGCCGCCGTCACGGACGCGCCGTTTGCGCTCATCCACTCGGCCGGGCGCAACGGCTATGAGAAGATGCACGCGGCCCTGCTCGAAAAGTGCCCGGCCGATCTCGCTGCGCACGGCATGGACGTGCGGCCGTATATTTATGACATGCCGCTCGTCATGGACGCGGCCGATCTCGTGCTCTGCCGCGCGGGCGCGTCCACGCTCGCGGAGCTCTCGTGCATCGGCAAGCCCGCGATCCTCATCCCGTCGCCGAACGTCACGAACAACCATCAGGAGCGCAACGCGCGCGTGCTCGAGCACGCCGGCGGGGCGAAGGTGCTGCTCGAGGGCGCGTTCACGGCAGACGATCTGTATAACCTCGTCAGCGACCTGCTCGCCGACCCCGCGCAGCTTGCGCAGATGGCGCAGAACATGAAATCCGCCGGCGTTTCCGACGCCGCCGAGCGCATTGCCGATCTGGTGCTGAAACTGGCCGACCGGCACGCAAAATGACAATCTCGCGTTTCTCTGCATAGGATGGCATGAATTTGCTGTGCGGAGGAAAGATTATGAGCATATGGCACATTTACGGCGGAAACAGACTGACCGGGAGCACCCAGGTGCAGGGCGCCAAGAATGCGGTGCTGCCGATCATGGCGGCATCCGTGCTCGCCGGCAGTGAGACGGTTCTGCACAACGTGCCCGACCTGAAGGACGTGACGATCACGCTGCGCATCCTGCGCCATCTCGGCTGCACGGCGGAGCGCGACGGGGACACGGTGCACATTGATTCCCGCGGCATGAACCGCGACTTCATCCCGCACGATCTCATGCGGGAGCTGCGCTCCTCGGTCATTTTTCTCGGCGCGATCCTCACGCGCTTCGGAACGGCGAGCCTGTCCATGCCGGGCGGGTGCGAGCTCGGCCCGCGGCCGGTGAACCTGCACCTCGACGCGCTGCGCGCGCTCGGCGCGGAGGTCACGGAGCGCGGCGGAGACATCGTCTGCTGCGCGCACGATCTGAAGGGGCGGCGCATCCTGCTGCCGTTTCCGAGCGTCGGCGCGACGGAAAACGCCATGCTGGCCGCCTGCGCGGCGGCGGGGGAGACGGTCATCTGCAACGCCGCGCGCGAGCCGGAGATCCTCGACCTGCAGTGCTACCTGCGCAAGCTGGGCGCGCGCATTTCCGGCGCCGGCACGTCAACGGTCACGGTCAGCGGCTTCCGGCCGCAGCCGTTTGTGGAGCACACGATCATGCCGGACCGCATCGTCGCGGCGACGATTTTGTGTGCCGGAGCCGCCTGCGGCGGCGATGTGGAACTGCAGGGCGTCGATCCGGACCATTTTTTGACCGTTCTGGACTCGCTTTCCGAGGCAGGGTGTGCTATAATAAAAACGGCGTCCACCGTGCGCCTGACATCGACCGGGCGGCTCACCGCGCCGCGGCCGGTCGTCACGCAACCGTATCCGGGCTTTCCCACGGATGCGCAGCCGCCGCTCATGGCTGCCTGCCTGAAGGCGAAGGGCACCACGGTGTTCACCGAAAACATCTTCACCAACCGTTATCGTCATGCCGAGGAGTTCCGGCGTCTGGGCGCAGCCGTCAGCATCGAGGGGCGCGTGGCCTATGTCACCGGCGTCGACCGGCTCACCGGCGCGCCGCTCACATCGAGCGACCTGCGCGGCGGCGCGGCCATGATCGTGGCCGGCCTCTCCGCCGAGGGCGAGACCGAGATCCTCGACAACGGCTATATCAACCGCGGCTACGACCGCTTCGATGCGTGCCTGTCGGCGCTTGGGGCCGATGTGCGCTGCGTGGCGCCGCGGTGAAAGGAATCACCTGTCTATGAAACAATCGAAGCAGCCCGGGCCGCGCCGCGCGCGCCGGCCCCGCCGCCCGTCCGGCGGCCGGGGCAGGTCGCTGCTGCAGCCGCTGATCTTTCTGCTGATCTGCGCGGCGCTCGTCCTGGGCATGAGCGTATTTTTCCTGTCTCTTATACACCTCTGACGCTGCCGACGACTTAATAGGTGTAGATCTCGG
>ERZ1027076.736-NODE-736-length-11772-cov-5.497738_pt1 | contig 11772 bp, 9 predicted proteins | sample MGYA00519416_ERZ1027076 | MGnify/ENA primary metagenome ERZ1027076 (study PRJEB26926, sample SAMN06164525) | human gut metagenome | biome: ENVO:00009003; feature: ENVO:2100002; material: ENVO:00002003 | host: Homo sapiens | place: USA | collected 2012 ... | reverse complement strand
GCCCTGTTCACCATGCGCAATCCGTGGGGCGGGAATCCGAATGTGGACGGCAGTGCCGACGGAATCATCAATATTCCCGATGACCTGGACATTCCGCCGCTGATCGACCTGCGGATCGTCGAACCCGGCAAGGCGGCCGAATATGGCTCTGGGGTTACGGATCCTTACATTCCGCCGGTCTTCGCCCCCGGAATGTCGCTCATGCGTGTGGCTCCCGAACTGATGCATCCGGGACGGTAGGGAGGCGCTTTCGGCCCGGAAGGGACGGCATCGGCAGGCAATCGCCTGCCGATGCCTTTTTTTGATGGACCGGTCCGAATCCGGGAGTGTTATTTACGGGGCGCTGTCTGCCGTTGCATGGCTTGCAAAGCGGGATTCATCCCATTTCCCTGGTGCGATCTCTGTTTAAGAAACCGCATGAAACGGGAATTTCTTGATTTTTAGCCGGAGACCGTGTCGCTTTGGTCATAAATGCTGCCAAATTGTTACTTATGCCTTTCCTTTCCCTTTCTTGAAACTCCGGCGGTTGTTGTGTCGGGGTGAAACAACCGTGAAAATAAGGTTTCGAAACGGTTGTTTTTTGTTTGTGTGTCAGAAAAATAGGCGTTGCGCGATGGTTTGGTGCAAGAAAAAAACCTCTCTTTTTGTTTATTCGACGAATTTATCTATTTTTGCGACTAAATAGTGTGGTTTCTTAAACAGAAATAATAAACATTCGCAACTGTAGGTTTGCAGACAAGCCCGAAGCGAAGCAAGGTATTCGCAATTTTCACGAATACCTTATGTGTAATTCTTAATTTGCTGAATGTCAGTGTGTTCTGATGTTGCGCTGACAAGGCCTCGGATTGCCCGGATGCGATGCGGATTCCTGGATAAACGATATTGGAATGAATACGCAGGGCACTAACTGGACTTGGTCTGACTCGGTCTCCGAGCAGATCCGCACGAGAAAAAACAACCATGCGGTAAGGTGGTATGTGCTGGTGCTGCCGGTCTCTTCAAAAGGATATTACAGGGGCAACCCGGCCAAAGGACTCCAGACCGAGTTGGCTCGGCGTATCCGTGTCGGCGAGCAGCCGTTCGAATATTTTGCTCCGTCGTACGTCGCCGTCTGCGAGAAAAAGGGCGAACTGGTCCGCACGCAGCATCCGTTGCTGTACAATTACGTCTTCGTACACGCCTCGGAGGCAGAGATCTATCGTTTGAAACGATTCCTTCCCCAATACAGTTTCCTGCCCCGGGTCCGTGACGGACGTGGCGGGTATTATCCCTACTTGTCGGACGAGGAGATGGCCAATCTGAAATGGGTTGCCGAATCCTATTGCGATGAACTGCCGGTCTATACACCCGAACCGAACCGGCTGATGAAAGGGGATCGGGTGCGCATCACCGAGGGGCAGTTCAAGGGGGTGGAGGCAAGCGTCATCATCCAGCCCGGAGGTGGACGGAAAGACATCATGGTCTGTGTGGAGAACTGCATGTATGTACCGCTGCTCAGTGTGGAGCCCGGCCAGTACGAGGTGGTTGCGTTGAACTCGGACAACCGCCATGTCTACACGCGTCTGAACGGCGACCGGCTTCCGGCGGGACTTCATGAAGCGCTGAAGCGTTACCATTCGCCCGAAGGGGTGACGGACGCGGATCGGGAGTTGGCCCGGGAGACGCTGCGGCAATACGGCAGTCTGCAGTTGGAGAGCGACGTCATGCGTTGCAAACTTTACTCGATGCTGCTTCCGGCCTATGCGATTCTGGGGGAGAAGGAGGAGTTCGACCGTCTGGTAGGTACGATTCGCGGTATCCTGCCGTTGATCCGCGCCGAACAGTCGCGTGCGTTGTTGCTGGTTACGCTCTATGGATGCACGAACAGTTGTATCTGCCGGGATCATGCGCATGGCGCCGTCGATCCGTGGCGTGAGGAGCGGAATCCGAAAAAGTGCAAGTTGCAACTCATTCGGCGTCTTGACGATTACGACTGCTGGTTGGGACATGGCCTGTATGTCGGACGCTCTGCCACCTCGGAACCGCAACTTTGCGAATCCGTGTCGGCGAGCCGTTGAGCCGGCAGTTGCCGTACCGGTTGTCCGTTTCCCGCTTGCAATCGTTTCTTTCAATTGTTCCCATCAAACAAATATCCCCAAGTATGTTGTATTTCATCACCTCTCTGATTGCGGTTTTGGGCGTTTGCTGGATCCATCCGCGATTGGTCGCCATTGCCCTCGACAAAAACATCGTGGATAATCCCGATGCCCGGAAACTCCAACGCAAGCCGGTCCCCGTGCTTGGCGGTATCGCCGTGTTTTTCGGAACGGTGATCGGATTGGGGTGTGCCGGTATTGCCTGCGACTGTTCGGATCTGTTCATCGTGGTGGTCGCCATGATGATCATGCTCTATACCGGGACGCTCGATGACATCCTCGACCTCTCCCCGGCCCTGCGCTTTCTGGTCGAGATCGGCACCGTCCTGCTGCTGGTCTTCGTCGGAGGCTACACACTGGATGATTTCCACGGACTGTGGGGACTCGGTCAAATTCCCCGTGAAGTCGCCATCCCGCTGACAGTCTTTGCCGCCGTGGGCATCATCAATGCCATCAACCTGATCGACGGCGTGGACGGACTTTCGTCGGGTTACTGCATCATGGCGGGCATCCAGTTCGGGGTGATGTTCTGGCTGGCCGACGATCCGGTCATGGCCATTCTGGCAGCCGTATCCGCAGGATCGCTCATTCCGTTTTTCTTTCACAATGTCTTCGGCAAGACGTCGAAGATGTTCATCGGGGACGGCGGTACGCTCGTGATGGGCATCATCATGTCGGTATTCGTCATGCGGCTGCTGCAGCACGACGCCCAATACATGATGCATGCCCAGGAGAATCTGGGGCTTGTGGCCTTTACGCTGGCGGTGCTGTCGGTTCCGGTCTTCGATACGCTGCGTGTGATGACGGCCCGCATCCTGAAGGGCAAGTCCCCGTTCCATCCCGACAAGACGCACCTGCACCACATGTTCATCCGCCTGGGATGCTCCCATGCCGCCACGACGCTTGCAATTCTGCTGCTCAATGCCTTCGTGGTCCTGTGCGGATGGATCAGCTACAAGGCCGGTTGTTCGATCGATACGCAGCTTTACATTATTCTGGCCCTCGGCCTGCTGATCACATTCGGCCTCTATAATTTCATGGAGCGGCAGATCCGTCGCAAAACCCGTTTCCTGCGCCTGCTTCACCGGATCGGCTACCGCACGCATCTGAACCGTACGGGTATTTTTTTCTGGCTGCAGAAAGCCGTCGATCGTATTTAGGCATTCTTTATTGGTATATGTTGGTGTCCAACATGGCAATAGGGTTTGTGAATAAACCGTCTTCGGATGTTTGACTGCATGCATCTTTGTTTCATTCCCTGTTTTGAATCCGTTTATTGTCTGAAGGACAGGAGTATGCCGAGTTTCGTGACCCAAAGGGAGGTTGTCGGGACAAAAGGATATGCTCGGACTTCACGCTTTTCGGACGGAGTCTGTGGAGCCTTGCTGCTGATTTTCATCGGAGGGTATGTTTGGAATGTCCTCCACGGGTTGTGGTGCCTTGATCAGATCCCGCAAGGGGTGGCTATCCCGTTTACGCTCTTTGCTGCCGTAGGCATCATCAATGCCATCAACCTGATCGATAGGGTAGACGGCCTTTCGTCGGGCTACTGCATTTTGACGAACTTGCTCTTTGGGATGATGTTCTGGTACGTGGAGGATCGGACGATGGGGATGTTGGCCGTTGTGGCCGCCGGATCGCTGATTCCGTTCTTCTTCCACAACGTCTTCAGAAAGAACTCGAAGATGTTTATCGGCGACGGAGGGACGTTAGTCATGGGTATCGTCATGTCGGTCTTCATGATCCGTATCCTGCGCCACGGCTCGATGAGTGAGGTTTGTGATGCGGCAAATATCGGACTGATCCCCTTTACCTTGGCGGTTCTGCCCGTTCCCGTTTTCGATACGCTTCGCGTGATGACGACGCGTATCCTGAAACGCAAGTCTCCGTTCCACCCGGACAAGACGCACCTGCACCACATGTTCATCCGCCTGGGATACTCGCATGCCACCACGACCCTTGCGATTCTGATCTTGAACTTCTTCGTGGTGCTGTGCTGGTGGATCAGCTACATGGTCGGTTGCTCGATTGATGCCCAACTGTATATCGTGCTGGTGTTGAGCATTCTGATTACATTTGGCCTTTATAATTTCATGGAGTATCAGATTCGCCACAAGACACCTTTTATCCGCCTGCTCCATTGCATCGGTTACCGCACGCACCTCAATCGTACGGGTATCTTCTTCTGAAGCCAGAAGAAGATGGATCGGATATAGATATAATGGCAAGTTTGTATTTTTTTCTTTATCCCGGAAAATGTCTTTGGAAAATAATAAGCGAATAGCTAAAAATACCATATATCTCTACATACGAACAGGTGTAACAATGTTTGTGGCATTGTATACCTCGCGAGTAGTTCTCAATGCTTTGGGGTTGGAAGACTACGGAATTTGGGGGGTGTTGGGTAGTATAATTTCCATGTTCGGATTTATCAATCAATCATTGAGTTCTTCGATTTTCCGATATATTACGCATGCAATAGGAACTAAAGATAACGATACAATTAATCGTACATATAGTGCTTCAATCATTATTCACATTGGGTTGGCTGTGGTTATTTTTATCCTTTGTGAAACCTTGGGGCAGATATTTGTAAACAAAAGCCTTGTGGTCCCCGATGTTAAGTGCCATATGGCGAATATTGTTTTTCATCTGGTGGTTATAAATAGTGCAATATCTCTTCTGACGGTTCCTTTCAATGCCGTTATCATAGCTTATGAGCGAATGAATGTCTATGCTTATTTAACCATCGTGGATACTTTATTCAAGCTACTTGTTGCTGCAGTTGTGTTTTTGGTCCCTTCTAATAAACTAATTTGGTATGCAATTATGATGCTTGTCATTTCAATTGCTATGTTGGTCTTTTATTATGTGTATGTTAGGTTAAGTTTTACAAATTTAAGATTTCAACACATTCGAGATAGAAATCTATTCAAGTCTCTATTAAGCTTTTCGGGATGGAGTATGTGGGGGAATTTGGCATACGTGGGATATAGCCAGGGACTTAATATGTTATTAAATGTCTTTTTTGGGCCTATAGTTAATGCTGCTCGAAGTATTTCTCTCCAAATAGAACAATCTGTACGTACGTTTGTTACTAATTTCCAGACAGCTATTAATCCGCAGATAATTAAGAATTATGCCCAAAATGAGTTCGCTCAAATGCATCTGTTGATGTTTCGCAGCTCGAGATTCTCATTTTATCTCCTTCTTTTCTTTGCAATTCCTATCGTGCTTGAAACGAATATTATATTGACATTGTGGTTGAAGCAGGTGCCTGAACATACGATTGCATTTGTTCGTATCATGTTTGCTGTGATCGCTCTTGAAGTCATATCAAATTCTATTATGACGGGTGTTGTAGCAACAGGAAATATCAAGAAGTATCAGATTGCCGTAGGTACTATTTTATTATCGATTGTTCCGATTTCTTATATTCTTCTGCGATTGGGAGCTCCGGCAGAGTCTGTTTTTGTCGTATACCTGATTGTCGAGGTTTTCGCAGTGATGGCACGCTTAATTATAGCTAAAAATTTGGTTAAACTTTCAGTGCAACAGTTTTTGGGACAGGTTGTTACAAAATCTATGCTGGTTCTGATTGGAAGTTTTGTACCGCCTTTGATGGTTCATATGTTTTTCTCGGAAGGAATCATGCGATTTGTCGCTGTTTTAATAGTAGGTTGCTTATCTACGGGAGGAGCGATTTATTTATTGGGATTGGATACCAGAGAGAGAGAGTTGATATTATCTGCTCTTCGTCAAAAATTTCATTTATGATTGTGTTTTATTCAGCTTTTCTGTAATTATTGCCAATGAAAAGGATATTTTCTTTGAGCCTTATTTTGTTTGCAATTTATTCCTCTTATGCCATAGAGTTTGTCTCCATAGAGCATCCTGGTAATATCGCCAATAAATACGGCTATGGCGCTCTTGATTATTTGTACTATATCGGCAAATATGAGGTCACGAATGCCCAATATTGTGATTTCTTAAATTGTGTTGCTCAAAAAGCAGATAGCAATCGACTTTTTTCACCTTTGATGCAGCAACATTTTTTTGGTGGGATAATTCGTGATGGGAGAAAAGGGTGTTATTCATATCAATGTAAGCCGGGGTACGAAAATAGGCCGATTGTTGGTGTAACATGGATGAGTGCTATCCGTTTTATCAATTGGTTGCATTATAATGCGGATAACATAGAAAATGAAGTGCCGATTGCTCAATGGAGCGCTCGAACAGAAGGAACGGATGTTCAAGGGGCATATGATACGCGTTCGGTTCCTTGTAGCCGCAATAAAAATGCACTTTATTGGCTTCCCAATCGTTCGGAATGGGAAAAAGCTGCATATTACGATGGAAATATCTGGTTGCATGATTCTATTCTACCAAATGCCAATTGTTTTAGTCCTGAATCTGGCTGGAATCGCCCTTTCCCCCATATTGCGCAAGTTGGACTTTCTGAGGGGCCTAATATTTGATCAACAAGGCAATGCCGCAGAATGGGTTGAAAATTCAACAGCAGATAGCGTTTGGAAACTTGCTTTGGGTGGCAGCCTTATTCGACCGAAAGAATATGCATATTGTGGAGTAGTAGAAGGAGATGATCCTAATAAATCGATTAGTACTTTTGGATTTCGGGTATGTAAATCCATGTATAATTGTGATTCTGTAGCAACAATATGTACCGGAGTATCATCACCCTCCCCCAAAAAAATTCCCCTTCCAAATAGAATTCAGGATAGACAGGGAACGATATATGTTCGAGTTTCCAATCCTAATAATTCAGGAGATCCGATTAATCAATATAAAGGATCTGTTCCTTATGAATATGATATAGCGCGTACAGAATTGTCTAATGCTCAATATTGTGCATTTTTGAATGCTGTTGCAACTGTTGCCGATCCATATAATCTTTTTAATAAAAATATGGAGACAGGAGTCTGTGGCGGGATAGAGCGTGTTAAAGACTCTGTAGGGGTTCGCTACATTCCTAAACCAGGATGGGAAAATAAACCGATTGTGTATATTTCATTTTATGATCTTGCACGCTACGCAAATTGGATGCATTATGGCTGCCCTAATAATGGTGTTTCCGAAATAGGAACTACTGAAGGTGCTGCAAATCAAGGAGCTTACGATACGAGTGATTTTGAACTTGTTCGTTCGGGAAGAAAGCTTGCGTACAAGAACTTTGGGGTACGTAATGTTGGTGCTAGATTTTGGATTCCTAATGAAGATGAGTGGTTTAAGGCTGCATATTATGACCCTACATTGATAGGAGGTCGGAAATATTATAATTATCCGACTCGTTCTAATGATGCCCCAAGTCAAGATAAAGCGAATTATGTGGTTGATGATGAGTTAGCTATTGGAGCTCCTTGGTTTGTTGCGGATGTCGATTCATATGAAAGTGCAGCATCATATTATGGTACGGTTCAGCAAGGTGGAAATGTATGGGAATGGATTGAATCCTGGCAATATGGACAAATCGGAACCAGAGGACTCAGAGGCGGCTCTTGGAGTTATACGGCTTTCGGATTAAATGCGTGTAATACGGATCCCGGAGGCATTAATGATCGTTCTTATGTATTTGGTGGTCGATTGTGTAAGGCTGTTGAGGAGTCTGGCTGGTATCCTGTTTCGAAACCTTTAGGTCGGTCTTTATATGAGTTTGTTGTTCTCTTATCTCCCAAGAAGATCTTTTTCATAATGTTCATCTTCGCAGGGATGGGAGTTGTCTTGATCTGTTTAATTATTAGGATGTTGATTAGACGCTTATGCGTAAAACATTGATGTGTAGATTTCGGGTTGGCATAAGTCAGTTGGTTGCTTTTTCCCGTCAGTATATTCAATGGAGACATATTATTTCTATAGTTCCTCAACATGTTGATTGCCAGGAGCGACTTGTGATTGTTCCTTGTGATCCCTGGACTGTTGGTGGAAGTCGAGGTGACGAAGCTATGCTTATGGCTGTAATACAGCAATATCGGTTGAAGAATTCTCGATTGCCTATTGATGTTGTTGTCTGTGACGAGGTTGGTTGTGAGTATATTCGACATTTGCCGATTGAAAATGTAATGGCATTGCCGATTTGGAACGGCCCCTATCCGTTGGCACGTATTTATCGTGCTGTGTTGGCTCAGAAAGCATCGCATGTGGTTTTATTGGGTGCTGACTGTATGGATGGACACTATTCTCCATTACTCAGTTTGACTTTATTAAATCTTCATGATCTGTTTTCACGTACACCAAGTATGGAAAGTCGATTGTTAGGTTTTAGTTTCAATGATAAACCATACCGCCCTCTGTACTTCGCTTTTAATCATATTGCTAATGGCACGATTATCAATTTGAGAGATCCGATTTCCTGTGACCGATTTCGACGTAAAGTTTCAGTTCATGCCGGACTTGTTGCCGACGCTGCATTTATGCTTCGGTCGGATCGCTGTTTTGAAGGTTTTAACAAACTTGAAAATTGGATAAGAGAACGCCGGAACGGTTGCAGACGGACGATCATAGGATTCAATTTTCATCCCATGCTCCGTAATTATGGTGGAGCAGAAGACATAAAAAAGGATGCTGTCATTCTTGCTCATAATATAGAAATAATCTTACAAGAGAGACTGAATGTCGATTTTGTTTTAATTCCGCATGATAATCGAAGCCGTCTGACAGATAATTTAATGCTGGAGGTAATCTATTCTTATCTGCATCAAAAGCAATTGCAAGATCGTGTGTATTATGATGCGGAAGTATATCGAGCCCCTCAGCTGAAAGCAATCTGTTCCCTTATAGATGGTCTGATAAGCAGTCGAATGCATTTGGCAATAGCCGCTCTTGGACAAGGGAAAAGTGTTATGGCTGCATCTTATCAGGGTAAATTCGAAGGCTTGTTCCAGCATTTTAGATTACCCGATACTTATTTGTTAAATCCAGATGTATTTATTTCTGATGCAATGATCCCTGTATTTTATAGTTATTTGGATCATTTGAGAGAATTAACAAGCCAGGTGGAAAAAATGTTACCCTCCGTAGTGCAATTGTCTCAGAAAAACTTATTATGAAAAAGATTCTCGTTGCGGCAGATATGGCGACACATCCATGTGTTGGCGGAAATATTCAATGTATCATGCAGTATGTTGAGAATCTCCGGGCATTGGGCTTTGATGTCTATTATCTTTTAATTGGAACACAAGGGCTATCCGCTGATGCGATTAGGTCAACTCTTGCCTATTGGGGAGATCACGGCTTTTATTATCCGGTCCCGGGGTGGCAAAATTTTATGCAAAGAGCTTACAAACGATTGACGTATCAGGCATATCCGGACAATATCGATTTTTATTATCCTTTTGGATTAAACTCTTATATCAACCGGCTGCATCGTTTGCATGAATTTAGTGGGCTTATTGTTAATTATATTTGGGAGTCGAGGCTTGCATTCTGCAATATTCCGATCAAGGCCATATATACACATGATGTTTTCGCTTATCGGGATGAAAGAATGGCTGCTGGCTGCAATTGGCATCATCATTCCGTAGCAGAAGAGGCCCGTGGCGTACGCCGTTTCCCCTATATTTTTGCCATTCAGGATGTCGAACGAGATTATTTCCGATACTTGGCGCCGAAGAGTGACGTTCGATCAGTCTATTCGAGTTTCCAATTTGTAGAACAGCCTGTTACGGGATCTCAAAATATTCTTTTCTTTTCGGGGGGCGGCGATCTGAATATCGAGGCTATCCAACGTTTTATAAGAGGTGTTTATCCATCGCTTTTGGAGCAGGATGCGAATATTCATCTCCTTATTGGCGGGAATATCTGCTCGTATCTCAATCCTGACGAGTTGCCCCGTAACGTTGAATTAAAAGGCCGATATGATAATCCGGCTAATTTTTACATTCAGGGTGACATCTGTATAAATCCGGTATTTGAGGGCTCCGGACTTAAGATAAAGACTTTTGAGGCATTAGCGTACGGGAAGGTTACGATTGTTGATCCACATAGCTCTATTGGAATATATCGTTCGGAAAAATCTCCGCTGATAATTGCCCGGACGGCTGAAGAATATGTTTCAGCAGTAAAAAAGTATATGCAAAATGACTTTGCGTTGAAGGAAAGGCGCCGACTGTGTAAAGAATATATTGAATCATTGAATAATTACATTTTAGAACAGTATTCGGCTGTGTTTGGCAATTGATTGTGCCATTTTTATCTGTAAGATGATGAAATCAAAGTTGCTGGTCGTTTCTTTGCATTTGTCTGGCGGATGCTTCCAATATTCCAATGAATTGATATCCCGTCTTAAATTAGATAAGGTAATTTATATTCCGGACAAATGCCTTGAGCCTATCCATCTGAAGAATTATAAAACACTCCGTTTTTATGGGTATAGCACCTTGTTGAGATGGATATCTTTATTTTTCTTTTTAGTCCGAATCTATGTGGGTGCGAAGTGGGGGCGCTATCATGCATTGTTGCTATGCGGGTTTACCAGCTGGGATTATTATATTATGAAGGTCTGGGCAAAAACCAATCGAAAATCGTTTTATATTGTTCACGACGGTAAACTTCATCTTGGAGAGTCGAATGATAAGAATCAGCGGCAACTTACTTATATCATGAGTCATGCTACCTCCTTGATTTTTTTAAGTAATTATGTCCGCCAACTGGTTGTTGACAATTATGGGATTGACAAACCTTCCCATATTGCTCCTCATGGATTGATCAATTATGGCCCATTACCACTGGTTGTCAAAGACCCCTCCAACCCCATCTTATTGTTTGTTGGCAGAGTCTCGGAATACAAAGGGGTTGATCTTTTGCTTGAAGCCATTAAACAGGTCCCTGATAATTTGTATGACAAGCTGATTATTGCAGGAAAATGGTCATACGAAAACTCGATTGAATATGATCCGGAAAAAGTTAAGATCATTGATAAGTGGCTGTCTAATGAGGAGATTCTACAATATATTGCGCTTTCCGATATCATGATTTTCCCGTATCGTGAAGCGACTCAATCTGGCGTTGCGACGCTTGCTGTCAATTATCTACGGCCATCAATTGTCACTGATGTCGGTGCGTTCAAAGAGCAGTTTAATACCCAATCGGCTGTTTTTATCCGACCTGATCCAGGCGAATTGGCAAAAGCAACGATCGATTTGCTTCAACATTTAGAACGGTTGGTCCCGATGAGGCTTGCTTTGCAACAGCAAAAAAAGGAATATTCGTGGGAGCAGATTGCAAATAATTTAACAGACTATATTTTATCAGAGAATAAGTTTCAATAGATGTTTTTATCCAGAGATAGAATGATATGAACCAAAGAATCATAAATTTAAAAGCTTTGGCAATTATATTAAATTCTAGGACTCAATAATTATATATGACTGGTTTTTTGATCTTTTGAAATCGGATATAGCGATGCCTATGTTTGAAGTTGTCAAACATTTTGTTAGTTTCATTCTTTTGTATTTGTTTATATGGATGGATCCAATTAAGATCATGTTAGGTGTTAAAGATTATGATCTCAGTTGGAATTTGATATTACAACAACTTCAGTTCTCAAATTGTGGACATTTGTGGTTCTTACCATGTCTATTTATTATTTTTATAATTATGTATACATTTTGTTGGTTCTGAT
>ERZ1027076.728-NODE-728-length-11861-cov-4.292478_pt1 | contig 11861 bp, 10 predicted proteins | sample MGYA00519416_ERZ1027076 | MGnify/ENA primary metagenome ERZ1027076 (study PRJEB26926, sample SAMN06164525) | human gut metagenome | biome: ENVO:00009003; feature: ENVO:2100002; material: ENVO:00002003 | host: Homo sapiens | place: USA | collected 2012 ... | reverse complement strand
AAAGAGAACTCTCCGAAAGCCAAGCTCACGCATTGCAAATGCAGAGGCATATGTTTTTCCTGTTCCGGTAGCTGAAATAAGAAGCGCCCGTTTTTCCCCTGCTGCAAGAATTTTTTTCAGATTTGTGATAAACCCAACCTGCATACTGTTCGGCTGTAACGTATATTTTTCAATTGACGTTATCTCATCTAATTTTGCAGTTTCCCTCTGATGTTTTATGATCTGATACCGTTCTTTATAATTTTCATAAAAAGTATCAAATGATAAAGCATACGGCGAATTCCACAGTTCTTTAAACTCAGCAACGATTTCTTTCGCCATCTCCCCCTGTTCGGTTGAGATCAGCTTTGTATTCCATTCACGATTACTGGTAAGCGCCGCACTTGTAATATTCGAACTGCCGATAATGATCCGGTAAATTTCGTCTTTTCTAAAAATATATCCTTTGGTATGAAACCCTTCGTCCGCTGCTTCCACATCATACATCTTTAAGGTAATATTCGATAAATTCTATCTTGGTTGCTCTCATTCTAACCGGACAGAAGAAACCGGATGTATTGAAAAATACCTCGAATTGCTTAAAAATAAATCCATAGACCTTATTTTGCCCATAGGAGATCAGGCGACCGATGCTTTATTATCTACCCATCACCGACTATTATCCTCTATTCCCGTGGTAGCTTGCAATGTGCATTTCCCCAATGAAAAATTGATAGCGGAATATGATTTGCAGAAAGTGTATATATTACGTGATACTCCCGACTTAAAGCGCAATATGGATTTCATTAAAACACTACACCCTCATACCGGCTTAGAGATCTTTTATAATATAGATATGACTGCTATGGGACGTGAGTCTTTTGATATGCTCACCCACGTAGTTGAACGAAAAAACGTAAAGTTTTTAGGATATCAGAAAGAATTTACACAAGAGTCCGATTACGAGAAGCTATGGAAAATGATCGCGTACTTCAATTTAATACCCGGCATCACAAATGACAGTTTAGCAATGAACAAGCTGACTGTCAGCCTTTGTCCGTTCCGTTATATAAAAGGAGCCTCTTTGCTGATCATGCTCGAGCGCTCGAGACGCATACAGGAAGACCAAGTCTTTTTACTGGATAAATTCGATAGGATGGCTATTCCGATTGTGAATGCCTTGAACATTCCTTCTTTCAGTTGTATTCGTGAAGGATTTAATGAAAAAGCCAAAATTGTAGGCGGATATATGGCCACGGAAGAGATCTCGGCAAAAGCGGCTGTCGACTTAAGTGTCCGTCTTCTGAATAAAGAGAAAACAGGCATGCCTAAAATAAGGGATCTGAACAAAGAATATGTGCTGGATTGGACTTATTTTTCCGAATATGCAGGGCATATGCACAATGTCCCCCAAAATGTCCGCATCATTAATTATCCGTTTTATGCCCATTACCAAAAGGAGCTTTATTTATTGGGGACATTGTTTGTCCTAACTTTCATTTTGATTTCCATTATTTTACTGCGCATGCACCGGCGTTCACTAATAGAACACAAAAATCTTCAAATGCTGGAAGAGGTTCAAAAGCGACTGAGTCTCTCTATGGATGGAGGACAAATCACGCTTTGGAATATTCAGGACGACATTATTGAGTTCGACGGCAATTACGGTTACCCAATGGGACTTGAACAACGAAAATTCACCAAGGATGATTTCCGGACATATATACATCCGGATGATATTCCGTTGCTGAGTTCGTTTTATGAGACGCTGCACCAATCTCCCAATATGCAAATACAACGTATTCGTTTCTGTTTCGATAAGGAGAAAGAAGACTACCAATGGTTTGAACTCCGATGCAGCAGCCTGAAAGATGCACAAGGAAAAATTATGATGGCGGGTATCATGCAGAATATCCAGAAACAGACAGAACACGAAGAACAACTCATATTGGCAAAGCAGATAGCAGAAAAAGCAGAACTAAAGCAATCGTTCCTCAATAATATGAGCCATGAGATCCGTACTCCGCTAAATGCCATCGTGGGTTTCACGAATTTACTGGTAGGCGAAGAAGCCGACAAATTAGATCCGGAAGAAAAAGCGACCATGCTCGAGCTGGTGAATCATAATAACGATTTACTATTGAAGTTAGTCAATGACGTATTGGAAATGTCTCGCATGGATTCCGGTATCACCTTTTTCGAAATGGAAGAATGTAACTTGACAGAGGTAATAAAAGAGATCTATATGACCCACCAAGGACTGATACAGCCCTCTTTAAATTTCCATCTTGAACTCGATGAAAGTGTTTCGTTACCTGTCAACACGGATCGTCTCCGCTTCACCCAAGTTATCTCCAATCTCTTGAATAATGCCAATAAGTTCACCAGCAAAGGGGAAATAACATTAGGATATAAATTAGATAAGACCCATCATGAGGTACGCGTTTATGTAAAAGATACCGGCAAAGGTATCGATGAAAAAGAGCTCCTCATGATTTTCGACCGCTTCTATAAAATTAATGAGTTCGAGCAGGGCAGCGGTTTAGGACTTTCCATCTGTAAAGTGATTATTGAACGGTTGGGAGGACGCATAGAAGTACAGTCGGAAGTAGATAAAGGCAGTTGTTTCACGGTAATTCTATCTTTGGCAAATGCGATATAGTCTGCATAATGGAGATTTTAAAAGAAAAAAACAAACAATGAAAAGCAAAATGAAATCCTGGCAGGAATGGTTGTTATTTAGCAGTGTAATGATTTTGGTCTTTATGCTTGGAATAGGCATCTCATCCTTACTGGAGTCCAGAAAAGAAATAGCGACCATCACTTACACTCAGAAAGTAAAGATAACCGGCGTAGAAGCACGTAGCCCCCTCTTCAGCAAAAGCTATCCCCGCGAATACCAGACGTGGGCAGATACGGTAACGACTCATTCCCTGAGCGATTTCCGAAGAGATTTTTCCGTAGATATTTTAGCACAACGTCCCGAGATGGTAGTATTATGGGCCGGTTACACCTTTTCAAAAGATTATTCCACTCCGCGCGGACATATGCATGCTATCGAGGATATCACGGCGTCACTTCGTACCGGTTCTCCTGCAGGTCCGCACGATGGTCCTCAGCCTTCTACTTGCTGGACTTGTAAGAGTCCGGATGTTCCCCGCATGATGGAAGCATTGGGAGTCGATTCTTTCTATAATAACAAATGGGCTGCCTTTGGTGATGAAATCGTGAATCCGATCGGCTGTTCCGACTGTCACGATCCGGAAACAATGAATCTTCATATCAGCCGTCCGGCATTGATTGAAGCTTTCCAGCGTCAGGGAAAAGATATCACAAAAGCTACTCCACAGGAAATGCGTTCATTGGTCTGTGCGCAGTGCCACGTAGAATATTACTTCAAGGGTGACGGTAAATATCTGACTTTCCCGTGGGATAAAGGTTTCACTGTAGAAGACATGGAAGCATATTATGATGAGGCAGGTTTCTATGATTACATTCATAAGTTAAGCCGTACTCCGATCTTGAAAGCCCAGCATCCCGACTATGAAATTGCTCAGATGGGTATTCACGGACAAAGGGGCGTTTCTTGTGCCGATTGTCATATGCCTTATAAGAGCGAAGGGGGCGTGAAATTCAGTGATCATCACATTCAGAGCCCATTGGCAATGATTGACCGCACCTGTCAGACTTGTCATCGTGAGAGTGAAGAAACATTACGTAAAAATGTGTACGAGCGTCAGCGCAAGGCAAATGAAATCCGTAACCGTCTGGAACAGGAACTGGCAAAGGCGCATATCGAAGCAAAATTTGCCTGGGATAAGGGTGCTACAGAAGATCAGATGAAAGATGTGCTTGCATTGATTCGTCAGGCACAATGGCGTTGGGACTTCGGTGTGGCATCACATGGAGGTTCTTTCCATGCACCGCAGGAGATTCAGAGAATTCTTTCTCATGGTTTGGACCGTGCTTTGCAGGCTCGTCTGGCTGTATCCAAAGTTTTAGCGAAGCATGGGTATACGGAAGACGTTCCGATGCCGGACATTTCAACGAAGGCCAAAGCGCAGAAATATATCGGTCTTGATATGGATGCTGAAAGAGCTGCTAAGGAGAAATTCCTGAAAACGACCGTTCCGGCATGGCTGGAGAAGGCAAAGGCAAACGGACGTCTGGCACAAAAGTAAAATAGGGATATATGTGGAGCAAACCGTGGAGTTATAAAGAAGGGCTGGTGATTGGTGCGGGATTACTGGTGATAGGTATTTTGCTGCAAATGGCAGTGGGAGCCATCAACTGGAGCCTGTTTGCCTGTCCGGTCAATGTGATTGTGTTAGTGGTTTATATCATTGCGCTGGTAGCCATGCACCTTCTTCGTAAACGTGTGTATCTGTTTGGATGGTTGAGCCATTATTCCGCTGCCGTTTCTTCCTTGGTATGGGTAGTCGGCATGACGGTGATCATGGGACTTATCCGGCAGGCTCCTTCCGGTCACGCTTCCAATGATATACTGGGATTTTCACAGATGATTTCGTCCTGGACTTTCGTCCTGCTTTACTTTTGGATGGTCACTGCATTGGGATTGACCATACTCCGTGCCAGCTTTCCATTCAGGATTGGCAGACTATCCTTTCTTCTCAATCACGTAGGATTGTTCGTGGCATTGATTACGGCTACTTTGGGAAATGCCGATATGCAACGCTTGAAGATGACTACCCGAATGGGAAACGCGGAATGGAGGGCTACCGATGATAAAGGAAAATTGATAGAACTTCCGTTGGCTATCGAACTGAAGGATTTTACGATTGATGAATATCCTCCGAAACTGATGCTGATTGACAATGAAACGGGGGGAGTACTCCCCGAAAAGTCTCCTGTGCATTTACTGCTTGAAGACGGAGTTTCCGAGGGCAGTCTGCTGGATTGGGACTTGTTTGTCGAGCAGTCTATTCCGATGGCTGCCTCCGTAGCTACAGAAGACACATTGAAATTTACAGATTTCCATTCGATGGGAGCGACATATGCAGCGTATCTGAAGGCCGTCAACCGAAAGAACCAACAGGCGAAAGAAGGGTGGGTGAGCTGTGGTAGTTTTCTCTTTCCTTATAAGGCATTGCGTCTCGACTCTCTGACGAGCCTGGTGATGCCGGAACGGGAACCGCAACGTTTTGCATCGGAAGTAAAAGTCTACACACAGGAAGGAACGATAACGGAAAGTACGATTGAAGTAAATCGTCCGATGGAGATAGCAGGATGGAAAATTTATCAGCTTAGTTATGATGAGTCGAAAGGTCGCTGGAGCGATATCAGCGTCTTTGAGCTGGTTCGCGACCCGTGGTTGCCTGTAGTATATGCAGGGATCATCATGATGATGCTCGGAGCAATTTGTCTGTTTGTCAATGCACAAAAGAGGAAAGAGGAGGACAAGGAATGAGTTGGGAACATTTTATATGGTTTGCGATAGCCGCATTGATTTGCTGGAGCTTGGGCGCGTTTGCTGCCTGGAAAGGAAAGAAGCCGGTATGGACCTATGGATTTACCTTGTTGGGGCTGGTCATCTTTTTCAGTTTTATCCTCGGTATGTGGATTTCTCTGGAACGTCCTCCGATGCGGACGATGGGAGAGACACGTCTGTGGTATTCTTTCTTCCTTCCATTGGCTGGTTTGATAACGTACGTGCGTTGGAAATATAAATGGATTCTTAGTTTCAGTTGCATTCTCTCACTGGTATTTATCTGTATCAATATCTTTAAACCGGAGATTCACAATAAAACGCTGATGCCTGCTTTGCAAAGTCCGTGGTTTGCCCCTCATGTCATAGTCTATATGTTTGCTTATGCGATGTTGGGAGCTGCGGTGGTCATGGCTGTTTATCTGCTTTGGTTCAAAAAGAAGGATATTGAACGGAAAGAGATGGACTTATGCGATAACCTGACTTATGTAGGCTTGGCATTTATGACATTGGGAATGCTGACGGGAGCTATCTGGGCGAAGGAAGCATGGGGGCACTACTGGGCTTGGGACCCGAAAGAGACATGGGCGGCAGCTACTTGGTTCTCCTATCTGGTATATATCCATTTCAGACTGGGCAGACCGTTGAAGAGTCGTCCGGCATTAGTCATTCTGTTAGTATCATTTGTCTTATTACAAATGTGTTGGTATGGAATCAATTATCTTCCATCGGCACAAGGAGTTAGTGTACATACTTATAACTTAAATTGAAATATCAATGAAAACATTTTATTGGTCATTCGTTCTTATGCTATTGCCAAGCATGGCATACACACAAACTACGGAGAAGGAAAATGAATTTTCGATGTCTATGCAAATCAGACCTCGTGCGGAGTATCGAAACGGTGCTTTAGTCCCTCGCAATGAAGGGCAGAAGGCTGCATCATTTATTAATAACCGTGCCCGTTTGTCACTGGACTACAAGCGTTCGGACCTTGAAATCAAGATGTCGGCACAGCATGTCGGAGTATGGGGACAAGATCCGCAGATTGACAAGAATGGTCGCTTTATCTTGAATGAGGCATGGGCAAAGCTGGATTTTGGAAAAGGCTTCTTTGCACAGTTAGGTCGTCAGACGTTAATTTATGATGATGAACGTATTTTGGGCGGACTGGACTGGAATGTGGCAGGCCGTTATCATGATGCGTTGAAACTGGGATATGCCAATAAGAATAATGAAATACATGCTATTCTGGCTTTCAACCAGAATGATGAAAAAACGGCAGGTGGTACTTATTACAATTCTTCTATTGGTCAGCCTTACAAGAATATGCAGACTGTGTGGTATCACTATAAAGCAGATAAGATTCCGTTCGGGGCTTCTTTACTGTTTATGAATTTAGGATTAGAGACAGGGAATCAGCTCACTCAAGATTCTCATACCCGCTACTTGCAAACGATGGGAACTTATCTTACATATAAAAATAGCGGATGGAACCTGGATGGCGCTTTCTACTACCAAACAGGTAAGAACAAGGATGCCGAGAGCGTTTCCGCTTTTATGGCAAGTGCTACGGCAGCTTATGCGTTCAATAAGACATGGGGAATGGTTGTAAGTTTTGATTATTTGAGCGGAAATGAAGAAGGTAGTAGTAAATTTAAGGCTTTTGACCCTCTTTATGGGACGCATCATAAATTCTATGGCAGCATGGATTATTTCTACGCTTCTGCATTCAACAAAGGATTTGCTCCCGGATTAATAGATGGTCGTCTTGGGGCTCGTTTTCGTGCATCTGCCAAGGTAGATATGGAACTCAATTATCATTATTTTGCTACTGCTACTGAAGTAGATTTTAAAGAAGATTTGAAGAAGTCACTCGGTTCGGAAGTTGACTATCAGATCAATTGGTCTGTAATGAAAGATGTGAAACTCTCTGCCGGTTATTCTTTTATGCTTGGAACGAAGACGATGGATGCTGTGAAAGGTGGAAATCATAAGAGTTGGCAAGACTGGGGATGGGTATCTGTCAATATCAACCCGAAAGTGTTTTTTACAAAATGGTAATTGAAACCTAGCTAGGATTCAGATTAAACCGTTGATAGAATATAAAAAGTGGCACAGCATTAAATTTAGGCTGTGCCACTTTCTTTTTATTATAAGTATTTCTCCAGCGCCATTTTATTCAGAATCTCGATCTTTTTTCCTTCCATTGTGATCAGTCCTTCCTTGATTATCTTATTGATTTCTTTGGATAAAGCAGGACGTGATACATTCAGATACTCGGCAAGCTGTGACTGGGTATGCATGATCTCTACAGTCAGAGAATCTTTTTTCTTATGTTCGAATAAGTAAACAATAAACCTTTCGCGTACAGTCTTGCGCGACAGAGGTTTCAAACGTGATACGGTACATATATTGCAATTTCCGGCGATGCAAAGAAAATTGTGCAACACCTGCGGGTCCTGACTGATGACTTTAAAAGTGGAATCTTTGGTTGCCATGAGTACCACGCTGTCTTCCAAAGCAGTAAAAGTAGCTGGCAACGTATTGTTTGAATTGAAAAGGTGAGGGGTGGCAAAGGTACGTGGTGCGATGATATACTCAATCATCACTTCGTTCCCCAATCCGTCAATGATATCCGTGCGTAGTTTTCCTTCCAATAACACATATAGTTTGTTGCAAGGTGTACCTTGCGTAACAACTATTTCTTTTTTATCCGCTGCATAGATAACGAAATCCAGTTTGTCCAACAGAGATTCCTTAATGTTCAGAGGTAAATCCCGAAATAAAGGGATTTGAAATAATTTTTCTTTATGTGCGTTGGTCAGTTGTATTTTTTTCATTGCATTATGTTGTTCGTATCATGGGCAAAGATATGAATTATATATGGGCAGAGAAAATCTTTTTTTATGTTTGTGCCGCCGAAAGACCGATTATGGATGAGATGAAAAGGATATTGATAAAAAGTAAAAATGGCAGAAAATGTTTGAATCAGTAATTAGGGTACACATCTCTGTAATTTATCTACATTTGCTATATGATAAATTGTCTATTTTTGCAGAGTGAAAAAGCTGATTAATGAAATTCAAAAAATAAAAGTAATAAAGTTATGGCTAAAAAAGTTCTGATTATTTCGTCCAGCCCCCGAAAGGGCGGTAATTCTGATATGCTTTGTGACGAATTTATGAAAGGTGTCCTCGAAACAGGCAATGAAGTAGAAAAGATTTTTCTGAAAGAGAAAGCAATTCATCCTTGTACGGGATGTAGTGTTTGCAGCATGTATGGCAAACCCTGCCCCCAGAAAGATGATGCCGCAGGAATTGTAGAGAAAATGATTGCTGCTGATGTCATCGTAATGGCAACACCTGTTTATTTCTATACGATGTGTGGACAGATGAAGATTATGATTGACCGTTGTTGTGCGCGTTATACGGAAATAACGAATAAGGAATTTTATTTCATTATTGCAGCGGCGGAGAATGATAAGGGGATGATGGAACGTACGATTGATGGTTTCCGTGGCTTCCTTGATTGTCTGGAAAATCCGCAGGAAAAAGGAGTGATTTATGGAATAGGTGCCTGGAAGGTAGGAGAAATAAAAGATACTCCCTACATGCAGGAAGCCTATGAGATGGGAAAAATGGTGTAAACGTTCGCTTTAGGTAAACATTTCCCGTCTTATATAACAACCTTTCAGGATGGTGTCACTATGCTGAGTATATAGTGACGCTATACCTGTAGGATAGTGACACTATAGTAATGGGATAGTGACACCATATTTTTGTCTGGATTTAATGAGAGAAGTTTAGTTTAATGATTCTGTTACAATAATCTTCTTTCGTTCGATTCCAGTTCCAATAAAGTCTTTTTAGCTACAAGACCACCGGCATATCCGGTCAGTTTATGATCACTGCCGATCACCCTGTGACAAGGAATAAGTATTGAAATAGAATTTGCTCCATTCGAAGAGGCTACCGCGCGGATAGCTTTAGGATTATCCAGTCTCTGTGATAATTGAGCATAAGATATCGTTGTTCCGTAGGGAATGTTTAATAATTCATTCCATACACTCTTTTGAAACTCTGTCCCGACAAGAAGCAGAGGAATATCAAACGTAGTCCTTTGACGGGAAAAATACTCATCTAGCTGACTGATCGTTTGCGTTATCACTTCAGAGTTTTCTATTGCGTACTGAGCATTTAGCGCTTTTTGTATTCGTTTATCGATTGTTGCTCTGCGTTCTTCACTCACCACCCAGTCACACATACAGAGCTTGTTCTCGAAAGAACCGAGTATCAATTTCCCGCATGGAGATTGATAGTACTGTATCTGAACTGTATTTACTTTACCTTTTGCTTCTTTCTCCATTTTGATTCTTTATTTAAAGGGTTTGATATGGATGTAAAAGTAATTATTTGTATTCAAACTACAAAATGAATAATTCGGCAATAGAAGCCTGAAACAAAATCTTTTACCCTTACAGTCGATTTAAATTGATTGATTACTTGTTCTGCCGTAGAATTATTATAATTTTGTAGCAGAACTTTTTATTTCGTAGTATTTGATTAAGAACCAAACCACATGAACTATAAAATAACGACTCTTGTCGAAAATTGTGTCTATGGACGTAAATTGCAGGCAGAACATGGTCTTTCCCTCTATATTGAGACACCGGAAAACAGATTACTTTTTGATACGGGAGCTTCTGATTTATTTATCCGTAACGCCCGGTTATTGAATATTGACTTGCAAAAAGTAGATTATTTAGTATTATCTCATGGTCACAGTGACCATACGGGTGGACTACGCCATTTTCTTGAACTAAATGCCGAAGCAACGGTTGTTTGCAAACGCGAAGTGTTTTTTCCTAAATTCAAGGATGAACGTGAGAATGGAATGAAATATACACGCTCGCTTGATCTTTCTCGTTTTCGTTTTATTGATGAGTTGACTGAACTGGTTCCCGGAGTATTTCTTTTTCCCTCTGTGGATATTATAGACCGGAAGGATACACATTTTGAACGATTTTGGATTCAAAAGGAAGATGGTTCTAGAGTCCCCGATACCTTTCCGGACGAGTTAGCTATGGTACTGGTTGAGCCTGAAGGACTTTCCATTTTAAGTGCCTGTTCCCACCGGGGTATTACAAATATATTGCGGACTGTAAGAACGGCATTTCCGGAACTCCCCTGTAATTTGCTTTTAGGTGGATTTCATGTTCATAATGCAGAAGAATCCAAATATCAGGTTATTGCTGATTATTTGCACGAATATTTACCTCAAAAGATAGGTGTCTGCCATTGTACGGGAGTAGATAAATATGCTTTCTTCTATAAGGATTTTGGAGACAGAATATTTTATAACCATACAGGGAAATTGATTCAGACGGATTCTCTGTTATAATTATCTGAGACGACTAAACAAGAATATATAAAAACAAACTGGATGAATTTTAAAGACTGCATAGATTCTTATCCCTTTATATTAATGGAAGGTGCTTTAGGCGAGCGACTAAAAAGGGAGTTTGATTTGGATATCAGTGGTACTGTTGCAATGGCTGACTTAGTCTATCAGCAGAAAGGTAGACTGGCATTAGAAACGCTATGGAATGAATATATTGATATTGCATATAGGTATCAACTACCATTTCTTGCAACAACTCCAACAAGAAGGGCCAATAAAGAACGGATTTATATGGCTGGATACAATGAATCCATTATTGCAGATAATGTGGATTTTCTTCGTTCCATAAAAGAAGCAGCAAATGTAGATATGTATATCGGTGGTTTGATGGGATGTAAGGGAGATGCATACACTGGCGAAGAGGCTCTAAATCTGGAAGAGGCAATAGACTTCCATAGTTGGCAGGCCGGTTTGTTTAAATCTGCCAAAGTTGATTTTTTATATGCAGGTATTATGCCTGTATTGACGGAAGCTATCGGGATGGCAGTCGCTATGTCTGATACGGATATTCCTTATATTATCAGCTTTACGATTCAAAGAGACGGAAAACTGATAGATGGGCATACCATTGATGATGCCATACATTGCATTGATAATCATGTGTCTAACAAACCTGTGTGCTATATGACAAATTGTGTTCATCCTGATATTGTTTACGAAGCACTTTCTCATAAGTTCAATCAAACACAAACGGTAAAATCTCGCTTTTGGGGTATACAAGCAAATACTTCCCAATTGTCATATAAAGAATTGGATGGAGCAAATCATTTACATACTTCTTCGGCAGCCGATCTGAGTGAAGCTATTTTAAAGTTGAAATCTGATTGTCATCTTAAAATATTTGGTGGGTGTTGTGGAACAGACAGCAGTCACATGGAAAAAATCGCTAAAATATCGGAAGTGACTTAAACTAACTAGAAATACGGTCTTCTCATGAAACAAGGAATATAGAATAAATATATAAACATACAAT
>ERZ1027076.724-NODE-724-length-11908-cov-6.030203_pt1 | contig 11908 bp, 11 predicted proteins | sample MGYA00519416_ERZ1027076 | MGnify/ENA primary metagenome ERZ1027076 (study PRJEB26926, sample SAMN06164525) | human gut metagenome | biome: ENVO:00009003; feature: ENVO:2100002; material: ENVO:00002003 | host: Homo sapiens | place: USA | collected 2012 ... | reverse complement strand
CCTATTAAGTCGTCGGCAGCGTCAGATGTGTATAAGAGACAGGTTGAGCCCGTCCTGAATGCGCGCGTCGCGCGCGGCCATGAACGACACCAGCGGGTCAAACAGCAGCTTTTTCAAAACCACCAGCAGCACGAAAAAGCAGATCACCGTCCAGATCAGTTCGGAGATGTTGATGCTCAAAGCGTGTGCCTCCCTTGTTCCGGGCTTCTCAGCCGAGCTTGCCGATCAGCAGAAACGCGATCAGCAGGCCGTAGATCGTCAGCGATTCGAGCAGGCCCATGGCGATGATCATGTTCGAGCGGATGGTGCCGGCGGCCTCGGGCTGGCGCGCGATGGCGTCCATGGCGTGGGCGGCGGCAAGACCCTGGCCGATGCCGGGGCCGATGGTGCTGATGGCGATGGCGAGCGCGGCGGCGATCGCAATGATTCCGGTTGACATAACTCTTTTCCTCCTAATGTTTCTTAACGATCGAATCTTCTTTCCTTGCGTGGTTATGGGATGCAGGGCGTCACTCCTCGATGGCTTCCTCGATATAGATCGACAGCAGCATCGTGAACACGACGGCCTGGATCAGGCAGAACAGCAGGCTCAGCACCTGCATGAGCAGCGGCAGCACGAGCGGGAAGAGGTTGCCGAGCTCGTGCGTGACCATTTCCTCGCCGTAGAGGTTGCCGTACAGTCGCAGCGCGAGGGAAAACGGCCGCACGATCTGCTCGATGAGGTTGAGCGGCAGCATGAGCAGGAAGGGCTTGATGAAGCTCTTGAGATAGCCCTTGAGCCCGCGGCGCTGGATGCCGACGGTGTGCGTCATGCAGAAGGCGATGATGGCCAGGCCCGCCGTGACGGACAGCGTGGCCGTCGGCACGGTGAACACCTGCCCCGCGCCGGGCAGCAGCCCGATGTAGTTGGACACGACGATGAAGATGAAAAACGTCGCCATCATCGGGAAGTAGCGCCGGGCATTGGCCGGGCCGAGGATGCCGCCGTAGAAGCCCTGCAGCTTTTCGACGGCCATTTCGGCGGCGTTTTGCAGTGGGCCGGGCACGTCGCGCAGCCTGCGCGTGGCCAGCCACGACAGCAGCGCCAGCACGGCGATGATGACCCACATGGTCACGACCGCGCCGGTCACTTCCAGCGGGCCGATGGAAAACAGTACATTCGTCTCACCCATTGGTGTCGTCCCTCCGTTCGTCCGCCGGGTCGGTATCCGGCGTGCGTTCCTGTGCAGTGTTTTCGGGCAGCTCGGCCGTCTCCGCGTCCGGCACTTCCACGCCCTCGGCGGGGATGGTATCGTCCATTTTCCGCGCGAGGATCCACACGCCGGCGATGCTGCCGCCCGACAGGCCGACGGCCGTGCCGATGAGCGTGCCGGCCAGCGGCAGCGGCACGACCTTGCGCAGCAGGTACACGAGCACGAGCGCGGCGAGGTTGATGACCTGCCGCAGGCCGCTGGTGCCCATGACGGTGGCCTGGCTCTGCTTGGCGCGCTGTAGGCTGCGGCGCGTCAGCAGCGTGTTGCCGGCGGCCACGAGCAGGCCGAACACCAGTCCGGCCACGCCGCCGAGCAGATATTGTCCGATCGACATTTGCTGTCCCTCCCGATCTGCGGAAAACCCCGGCAATGCCGGGGCAATTTCTTAGCGAAAACTTAGCGGATACTTAACAGTATTCTACTATATCATGATGACGAAAAGTTGCCAATACCTAATTTAATGATTTGAATAATTTTGTTGAATTCTACAAATAGCAGCAAAATGCCCCGGAACGCGCCATGCCGCTTCACAAACCGGGGGAAATAGTATATACTGTGGGGCAGAAAAAACTGCGGGTCCCGGCATCCCACAGGGCACCCCGCGGCGAAAAATCTTCCGAAAAGAGGGATACAGTATGAAATACATTCTCGTCATCGGCGACGGCATGGCTGACCATCCGCTCGACACGCTCGGCGGCCGCACGCCGCTCGAAGCATCGAAAAAAGACGCGATCGATGCCCTCGCGCGCCACGGCATCCTCGGCAGCGTGCGCAACGTGCCCGAGGGCTTCGCCCCCGGCAGCGACACGGCCATCATGTCCATCTTCGGCTGCTCGCCGCGCAAGTACTTTTTCGGCCGCGCCCCGCTCGAGGCGGCGGCGTCCGGCATCCGGCTCGCCCCCGGCGATGCGTGCTACCGCTGCAACATGGTCACGTATGCCGATGAGGACGTGCCGTTCGAGCACAAGCACATCATCTCCCACAGCGCGGGCAGCATCGAGGGCCGCGAGTCGGACGAGCTCGTGACGATGCTCTTTGACCACCCTGACTTCCGCCCGCTGGCCGAGCAGGCCGGCATGGTCATCCACAAGGGCTCGTCGTTCCGCCACCTCGCGGTGCAGAGCCACGTGGACATCAAGGGCATTCAGCTCGCCCCGCCGCACGACCACCTCGGCGAGGAGATCGGCCCCATCCTGCCCACCGGCTGCCCGAACGCCGACGTGCTGCGCGAGCTCATGCGCCGCGCGTTCGACATTCTCGACCAGCACCCGATCAACGTCGCGCGCCGCGCCGCCGGCAAGCTCCCGGCCAACGGCGTCTGGTTCTGGGCCGAGGGCACGGCGGCCGCGCTGCCGAACTTCCCCGAGCACTACGGCTCGGACGGCGGCGTCGTCTCGGCCGTGCCGCTGTGCCACGGCATCGGCATCCTGACGGGGCTTGAGGCCGTCACCGTCCCGACCGCGACCGGCGAGTGGGACACCGACTACGCCGCGAAGGTCGCCGCCGCGCTGGGCGTGCTCAAAAAGCACGACTTCGTGGCCCTGCATCTCGAGGGCCCGGACGAGGCCACGCACAACCACGACCTCGAGCACAAGATCTATTCCATCGAGCGCCTGAGCGCCGACGTCGTCGCCCCCGTGACCGAGGCGCTGCGCGCTGCGGGCGAGGACTTCCGCCTGCTGCTGCTCTCGGACCACATGACGTATATGGCCAACGGCGCGCACGGCGCCGACCCCGTGCCGTTCGTGCTCTATGACAGCCGCGTGAGCGAGGGCTCCGGCCTGCCGTATTCCGAGGCCAACGGCCGCAAGGGCCCGTACGTGGACGACGGCGCGGAGCTGATGGACCTGCTCTTCGAGCTGAAAAAACTGTGACCGGCACGACGACGGAGGCCGCGTGGGCGAAGCTGAACCTGTCGCTGGACGTGCTCGGTGCGCGCTCCGACGGGTTTCACGACCTACGCATGGTCATGCAGAGCGTGGACCTGCACGACGACGTGACCGTTACGCTCGACGACACGGGCGTCTGCCTCGCCGAGACCAACCGCAGCTACCTGCCCTGCGGGGCGGACAATGTGGCCGTGCGCGCGGCGCAGGTGTTTCTCTCTCGCGCGGGGCTTACCTGCGGCGTGCACATCCGGCTGCACAAGCGCATCCCCGTGTGCGCGGGGCTGGGCGGCGGTTCGTCGGACGCGGCGGCCGTGCTGCGCGCGCTCGAGCGGCTGACCGGCGCAGGATTCACCCGCGCGGAGCTCGAGGAGATGGGTGCGCAGGTCGGCTCGGACGTGCCGTACTGTGTCGCGGGCGGCACGATGCTGGCCGAGGGCCGCGGCGAGCGGCTCACGCCCGTCACGCCCATGCCGCGCATGCCGGTCGTGATCTGCAAGCCGGATTTTCCGATCTCGACGCCGGAGCTGTTCCACCGCGTGGACGCGCGCACCTCGCGCTGCCACCCGGACACGGAGGGCATCTGCGCCGCGCTCGCCGACGGGGATATGCCCCGGCTCGCCCGCCGGATGTACAACGTCTTTGAGGACGTGCTCACCCACCGCGAGGGCGAGATCGCGGCCATCAAGAGCCGCCTGCTCGACGGCGGCGCGCTCGGCGCGGTCATGAGCGGCACGGGCTCGGCCGTGTTCGGCATCTTTGCCGATGCCGACAGCGCGGCGTATGCCAAGCGCCGGCTCGCGCGCGATTATGCCGAGTGCTTCCTGACCGAGACCATCGGCCGCCTGGAGATCTGAGCGTCCCCGGATTAAAACCGAACAAAACTGCCGATACTGAGCACAGATGCCCGGTACCGGCAGTTTTTTCATCACAGAAAGGCGGACATACGATGCATACCCATTCTCTCTCCATAAATTCCGATCCCGGCCGCGCGCTGCGTCCGTGGGAGCTGGCGCTGCTGCTGACCGTGTGCGTGACGCTGCTGACCGGCACGTGGGCGCAGGCGCGCAGCCAGCTGCTCGCGGCCCGGCTCGTGCGGCTGCACGTGATCGCCGTCTCGGACGACGACGCCGAGCAGGCCGTGAAGCTGCAGGTGCGCGACGCGGTGCTGGCCTATCTCGAGCCGCAGCTGCAGGGCGTGACGGACGTCGATGCGGCGCAGCAGCTCATCGCGGGCGACCTCGACGGCATCGCCCGCGCGGCGCAGGCGGCGGCGGGGGAGCGGCCGGTGCGCGTGGCGCTGGGCCCCGAGCACTACCCGACGCGCGACTACGGCACGTTCGCCCTCCCGGCAGGGGTGTACACCTCCTTGCGTGTAACGCTCGGCGCGGGCGCGGGGCACAACTGGTGGTGCGTCATCTTCCCACCGCTGTGCGCGCAGGCGGCGGGATTGTCGGAGCAGGCGGTGCAGGCGCTCTCGGACGACGATGTGCGCCTCGTCACGGAGTCCGACGGCGGCTATGTCGTGCGCTTCCGGCTGCTGGAGCTGTGGGACGCGCTCGTGCAGCGGCTGAGCTGACGGCGCGGCGCGCAGATGGGACAGACAAAACAGCACCCGATCCTATGGGATCGGGTGCTGTTTTTTATCGTCCGCTCAGTAGCTGTACACGCCGCCGCCGATGAACTCGCGCAGCATGCTCTCGGGCGCGAGCAGGGCGGGGTCAATCGTCTCGAAGCGCTCGAGCGCCGGCAGGATGCTGCGGATCTCCGCATAGCGCTCTGCGCCCTCGGGCACGGCCGCGAGCAGGGGCGCGGCAAAGTTTTTCATAATGGACACCTCGCACGGGAACGACGAGTCGAACATCAGATTCGCGCGCTCCTTGAACGGGGAGATGAAGCGCTTCTCGCCGCGGCGGACGTTGGCCCACATATCCAGCGTCGCGGCGGCGGGCGTGCCGCGGAAGTTGCTGTCGCGCACGAGGCGGCGCAGCAGGCGCATCCACGTGCCCTTGAATATCTCCTGCCCGTCACCGTCGACGACGACGGAGCGCGCGCTGATATACAGCCGGAACGCATCCGGGCAGTAGGCGGCGATGTCGTCATTGAGTGCGTGGATGCCCTCGCACACGACGACCTCGTCCTTGCCGAGACGCATGGGCCGGCCGATCGGGCCGGACTGCACGCGCGTGACGAAATTGTAGCGCGGCAGATGGATCTCCTCGCCGCGGGCGAGCGCGTTGAGGTGCTTGCCGAGCAGGTCCATGTCCAGGCACGCGGGGGACTCGAAGTCGATGTCGCCCTCCGGCGTGCGCGGCGCGGTGCGCGGGTTCACGGTGCGGAAATAGTCGTCCATGGCGAGACTCTGGCTGCCGATGCCCATCCCGCGCAGAGCCTCGGCAATCTTCATGGCCGTGGTGGTCTTGCCGCTGCCGGACGGGCCGGACAGCAGCACGATCGGGCACGTGCGCACATTCTCGGCGATGGCGCGGGCCGCGCGCTCGATCTTTTCGGCATAGGCCGCGTCGCACGCATCCACGAATTCCTTGGGGTTAGCCTGGATGCGGCGGTTGATCTCCTGGATCTGATAGCTCATAGGAAAAATGCCTCCAGTTTTGCCTTGGCCGCGCAGATGCGGTCGATATTGGCGATGTATTCCGTGGGATATTTGGGGTCGATGTGCCGCTCGAGCCGGCCGCCGGAGCACACGAGCTTCGTCGAGGCGCCGCCGCCCATGGCGAGGATGCTGCACAGCTCCTCCATGATGCAGATGTTGTAGAGATTCTCCTGTCCAGGCCGCGTCCAGCCGACGTTTTCAAATCCGCCGGACATGAACTTCTGCCGGTAGAGGTAATACGGCGCGTAGCCCGCCGTGTCGAGCGCGGTATTGGCAAAGTCGAGCATCTCACCGACCTGCGCCCCGTCGGGGACGGGCGCCGTCTGCTGCGAGAGGTCTGCCCCGCGCTTGCGCGAGAGCGTGTGCACGGTGATATTTTCGGGCGCGAGCGCGAGCACCTGTTCGAGCGTGGTGCGAAAGCCGTCCGGCGTGTCGCCGGGCAGGCCGGCGATCAGGTCCATGTTCACGGCAAAGCCGCCGGTCGCGCGCACGAGCTGCAGCGCGTCATAGATGTCCTGCGCCGTGTGGCGGCGGCCGATCGTTTCGAGCACGCGGTCGTCGAGCGTCTGCGGGTTGACGCTGATGCGGTCGACCCGGTGCGCGCGCAGCACGTGCAGCTTGTCGGCCGTGATGGTGTCGGGCCGGCCGGCCTCGACGGTGAACTCGCGCAGGGCGCTGAGGTCGAATGCTGCGTCGAGCTGCGTGCACAGTGCGTCGAGCTGGCGCGCCGAGAGCGTGGTCGGCGTGCCGCCGCCGATGTAGAGCGACACGACGCGCAGACCGGCGCGGTGCACGGCCTCGGCGGTCGCCGCAATCTCGCGCGCGAGCGCCTGCAGAAATTCCGGCACGAGCGCCATGCTCTTTTCCACCGACTGGCTCACAAAGCTGCAGTAGGCGCAGCGCGTCGGGCAAAACGGGATGCCCACGTACAGGCACACGTCCTTTTCGCCGAGCGAGTCCATGGCGCGCAGCGTAGCGTGGGCGGTGCGCACGACGAGCGCGGCGCGCGCGGGCGCGACGTCGTAGTGCCGCTCGAAATAGCGCGCGGCCTGCACATCGCCCATGCCCTGCGCGAGCAGGGGGGTCATGAGCTTGCCGGGGCGCACGCCCGTGAGCATGCCCCACGGCCGGTGCGGCAGGCCGATGCCCATGGCCGCGCGGTAAAACGCGCGCTTGACCGCACCCTGCAGCCGCCGGTCGGTCTCGTTGGGGTCGGTCAGTTCCTCGTTGGGCACGCTCGTGCGGCCGTTGGCCGTCCGGCCCTGATAGACGAGCACGCACGTCGCGGTCGTCACCTTTGCGCCGGACATGAGCCGCAGCTCCGCGCGGTCGCCGGTCGGCCGGCCGTCCGGATACACCGGGCGCTCATCCGGAAACAGCGTCAGCAGCATCTGCTCCGCCGCGTAGCGGTAATCATGTCCGATCAGATAGAGATTCATGGTTTTCAGTTATCTCCTTTTCCCGTGTCAGGTCAGGAGCGGTCCTTGGCCTTGTTCTTGAGTTCTCTGGCCTTTGCCTTCAGGGCTTTGGCCAGCTGCTTGCGGCGCTGCGCGTGCTCATGCACGCGCGTGAAGGCCGGGCCGTTGGTCTTGCCTTCGCGCAGCGCCGGGAACGCCTGCGCGATACGCTCGTGCACGATGTTGCGCTGACCCAGCAGCTCCTCGCGGCGCTGCAGCAGTTCGCTGCGGCGGGCCAGCAGTTCGCTGCGGCGCATGAGCGAGTTCTCGGCGCGCTTTTCTGCGATCTCCGCGCCTTTTTCCTTCGCGTCGGTGTAAACCTCCATGCTGCGGTCCTTCACGTCCGAGGCGCGAATATAGATCTCCTCGCCGATCTCGTCGGAGATGGCCGTGAGCGAATCCTCGATGGCCTGCAGGGCGCGCAGCTTCTTCGGCAGCTTGCGGATCTCCATGGCGGTGATGATGTTGTCCGTGATCCACAGGACGCTGAACGTGCCGAGCAGCGCCCAGCCGAGCTTTTTCGGGATGAGGTCGACGACCTTGGCCACGAGCGGCTGGAACACATCGACCACGAACACGCACGCCAGCCCCCACAGCACCGAAAACTCCAGACACACGTAGCCCTTGATGTTCAGCGGGCGCTTGGAGTAGTCCCACCACTTGTCGTGGAACACTTTTTCGAGCACCCAGCCGGTGAGGTATTCGATGGCGCTCGTGAACAGTACGCTGCCGCCGAACAGCAGCCAGAAGCTGCTCTTGAGCGGCCCGAGCACGAGCAGCACGCTCATCACGCCGAAGCCGTAGATGGAGCAGATCGGGCCGTTGACGAAGCCGCGGTTGACGAACTTGCCGTGCGCGACGGCGGCGAAGGCTACCTCTGAGCACCAGCCGAGAAAGCCGTAAATGTAGAAGTACCAGAGGATCTGGAACCAGGAATAGGGCACAAGCACGGAAAAAACTCCTCTCAGATCTGGGCGCCTGCGGCGACACTGCCCCAGTCTCATCATGATGGTTCAAAGATTATAACATAATGCTCCGGGCATTTCCAGTCTTTCCGGCGCGGATGGGACAAAAGCAGCAAAATGGACAAAAACACAGCGGAGTGCCTTTTCAAGCCTTCCCCTTTGAGGAGAAGGCTTGAAAAACTGCCATCTGCCTTTGTTTTTTTGCGCGCAAAAGCGGAGCGCACGACGGTGCGCTCCGCTTGGAAAACCGGGGATTTACTTGATCGTCAGCAGCAGCTCGCCGGCCTTGACCGTCTGGCCGCCCTTGACAAAGACTTCGTCGATCGTGCCGTCCATGCGGGCGACGACGCTCGTCTCCATCTTCATGGCCTCGATCACGGCAAGCACGTCGTTGACCTTGACCTGATCGCCGGGCTTGACGTTGACCTTCGACACCATGCCGGGGATGGATGCGCCGGCCTGGCTCTTGTCGTTCGGGTCGGCCATGACGACGGTCTTGGCCGTGTCGGTCGCAGTCGGATCGGGCACGGCGACCTCACGGCGCATGCCGTTGAGCTCGAACTGCACGTTGCGCGTGCCGTCGTCGTTGCGGTCGCCGAGGCCGATGTACTTGATCATGAGGGTCTTGCCGTCCTCGATGTTGATCTTGTTCATCTCGCCGACGGCCATGCCGTTGAAGAACACGTGGCTGCCCATGCGCATGATGTAGCCATACTCCTTGCGGTGGCGGATGTACTCCTCATAGACCTTCGGGTACATGGCGTAGGAGATGAGGGAGCGCGGCTCCTCGTAGTTCGGGTAGAACTTGCGGATCTCGCTGCGCAGCTGATCCCAGTCAACGGGCGGCAGCAGGTCGCCGGGGCGGCCGGTGATCGGCTTCTCGCCCTTGAGCACGACGCGCTGCAGATCCTTCGGGAAGCCGCAGGGCGGCTGGCCCATCATGCCCTTGAAGTAGCTCACGACGCTGTCGGGGAAGGCGAGGGTCTCGCCGCGCTCGACGATGTTTTCGGGCGTGAGGTCATTCTGCACCATGAAGATCGCCAGGTCACCGACCATTTTGGACGACGGCGTGACCTTGATGATGTCGCCGAGCATGATGTTGACGGTGCGGTACATCTCCTTGACCTCCGCGAAGCGGTGGCCGAGGCCGAGCGACTCGACCTGCGGCTGCAGGTTCGTGTACTGGCCGCCGGGGATCTCGTAGCGGTAGATATCGGTGACGGGCACTTTGAGGCCCTTGTCGAAGCTCTCGTAGCGCAGGCGCACGTCGGCCCAGTAATCGGCCAGCTCCTGCAGGCGCTGCGGGTCAAAGCCGGTGTCGCGCTCCTGACCGCGCAGGGACTCGACGACGGCGTTCATCGACGGCTGGCTCGTGAGGTTGGCCAGCGGGCCGATGGCGGTGTCGACCACATCCACGCCGGCCTCGGCCGCCATGAGATAGGTCGCGATCTGGTTGTCGGTGGTGTTGTGCGTGTGCAGGTGGATGGGGATGCCGATCTCCTGCTTGAGGGTGCTCACGAGCTTCTTGGCGGCGTAGGGCTTGAGCAGGCCGGACATGTCCTTGATGGCCAGCATGTGCGCGCCGCGGCGCTCGAGCTCCTTGGCGAAGTTGACGTAGTATTCGAGCGTGTAGCGGTCGCGCGTCGGGTCGAGGATATCGCCGGTGTAGCACACGGTGCCCTCGAGGAACTTGCCCTGGCGCAGGACCTCGTCCATGGCGGTCTCCATGTTCGGCAGCCAGTTGAGCGAGTCGAACACGCGGAACACGTCGATGCCCTCGCGGGCGGACTCGGCGATGAAGGCACGCACAAGGTTGTCCGGATAGCTCGCGTAGCCGACGAGGTTCGAGCCGCGCAGCAGCATCTGGAACGGGATGTTCGGGATCTTCTCGCGCAGCATCTCCAGGCGCTCCCACGGGGACTCGTGCAGGAAGCGGTAGGCGGTGTCGAACGTCGCGCCGCCCCACATCTCGAGCGAGAAGCAGTCGGCGAGGATGTCGGCCGTGCCGTCGGCGCCCTTGAGCATGTCGCGGGTGCGCAGGCGGGTGCTCAACAGGGACTGGTGCGCGTCGCGCATCGTCGTGTCGGTGATGAGCAGCTTCTTCTGGCCGAGGACCCAGTCCTTGACGGCCTCGGGGCCGTCGGTGTCGAGCAGGAGCTTGAGCCCGTCCTGCTTCGTGATCTCGCGCTGCGCCTTCGGGAAGCGCGGCGTGTCGTACTGGTGGCGCTCGGCGTCGGGATTGTTGACCTGGATGTTGGCGATGTATTTGAGCACGCGGGTCGCGCGGTCGCGCGATTCGGTGAACTCGAACAGCTCCGGCGTCTCGTCGATGAACTTCGTATGGCACTTGCCGGCGACGAAGGTCGGGTGCGTGAGGATATTCGTCACAAACGGGATGTTCGTCTTGACGCCGCGCACGTGCTCCTCATTGATGGCGCGGGTGGCCTTGCGGCAGACGGCGGGGAAGGTGCAGTCCCAGCTCGTGACCTTGACGAGCAGGGAGTCATAGTACGGCGAGATGATCGAGCCCGTGCCGGCGTTGCCGCCGTCGAGACGCACGCCGAAGCCGCCGCCGGAGCGGTAGGCCTCGATCTTGCCGTTGTCGGGCGCGAAGTTGTTGGCCGGGTCCTCGGTGGTCACGCGGCACTGGATGGCGTAGCCGTTGACCTTGAGGTTGTTCTGGTCGCCGAGACCGATCTCCGGGTGGCTGATCGGCTGACCCTCGGCGATGAGGATCTGCGCGCGCACGAGGTCGATGCTCGTGACCATCTCGGTGACGGTGTGCTCGACCTGAATGCGGGGGTTCATCTCGATGAAGTAGTGGTTGCCGTCGCGGTCGACGAGGAACTCCACCGTGCCGGCGTTGACATAGCCGACGGCCTCGGCAATCTTCACGGCGTCGGCGTGCAGCTGCTCGCGGATGCTCTCGGGCACGCTCCACGCGGGCGCAAACTCCACGACCTTCTGGTAGCGGCGCTGCAGCGAGCAGTCACGCTCGCCGAGGTGGCGCACGTTGCCGTACTGGTCGGCGAGGATCTGCACCTCGATGTGCTTGGGCTGCACGAGGTATTTCTCGATGAAGATGTCGTCATTGCCGAAGGCCTTGCGCGCCTCGTTCTTGACGAGCTCGAACGCGGGGATGACGTCCTCGGGCATCTCGCACAGGCGCATGCCGCGGCCGCCGCCGCCGGCTGCCGCCTTGAGGATGACGGGGAAGCCGAAGCTGATGGCCTTCTCAAGCGCCTCCTGCCCGTCGCGCAGAGGCTCGGAGCAGCCGGGGATGACCGGCACGCCGCATTCCATGGCGATCTGCTTGGCCGAGAGCTTGTCGCCCATCTTGCCGAGCACGTCGCTCGGAGGCCCGATGAACGTGATGCCGGCCTCTTCGCAGGCGCGGGCAAAGTCCGCGTTTTCGGACAGGAAACCGTAGCCCGGATGGATGGCGTCGACGCCGCGGCGCTTGGCCAGGTCGATGATCTCGGGGATGTCGAGATACGCACCCAGAGGGCTCTTGTTTTCACCGACGAGATACGCCTCGTCGGCGCGGGTGCGGAACAGACTCAGTTCGTCTTCCTTGGAGTACATGGCCACGGTGTGGATGCCGAGGTCATAGCACGCGCGGAAGATACGCACCGCGATCTCGCCGCGGTTGGCGGCAAGGACCTTGTTGAAAACCTTTTCTGACACGGTCGTGTCTCCTTTCTGACTGCGGCGGGGCCGCAGAGGTGGGGGC
>ERZ1027076.719-NODE-719-length-11993-cov-8.411459_pt1 | contig 11993 bp, 8 predicted proteins | sample MGYA00519416_ERZ1027076 | MGnify/ENA primary metagenome ERZ1027076 (study PRJEB26926, sample SAMN06164525) | human gut metagenome | biome: ENVO:00009003; feature: ENVO:2100002; material: ENVO:00002003 | host: Homo sapiens | place: USA | collected 2012 ... | reverse complement strand
CTATCTGGGCCCCGTGATGCAGAACATCATGCGTGTGTTCTCTGTGGTGCTGCTGATCATGGTCGGTACCGTGTTCGCTGTCGGCCCCGCAGGTCTGATCGTTACCCTGTGCAAGAACGGCGGTATGTCCGGTGTGATGACCACCACTCTGTTCTGGCTGATCATCATTCTGGTGTACTACTTCATCGCAACCTTTATCTCCATTGATGCCATCATCGGTAAGATCTACCCCCTGTTCGGCATCTGCCTGATCATCATGGCTGTGGGCGTTATCTTTGGTATCTTTACCAACCCCGCCTACACCATCCCCGAGATCTGGGCAAACTTCAGCAATATGCACCCCTCTAACACTCCTATCTGGAGCTTCATGTTCATCACCGTTGCCTGCGGTGCTATCTCCGGCTTCCACTCCACCCAGTCTCCTCTGATGGCTCGCTGCATGAAGAGTGAGAAGCAGGGTCACTTCGTATTCTACGGTGCAATGGTCAGCGAGGGCATCATCGCTCTGATCTGGGCTGCTGCCGGCTGCGCACTGTACACCATCACCGATGGCAAGATGGTCGGTCTGGCCGAGGCTCTGGCTGCCGGTCAGTCTGCCGCTATCTACGACGTCTGCCTCAAGACCATGGGTAAGGTTGGCGTGGCACTGGCTATGATCGGTGTCGTTATCTGCCCCATCACCTCTGGTGATACCGCCTTCCGTTCCGCTCGTCTGACCTTGGCCGACTGGCTCAAGATCGATCAGGACAGCTACGCAAACCGCCTGAAGCTCTGCATCCCCGTGCTGGGCGTTGGTGCCTTCCTTGGCATCGGCAACGCACTGGGCTTCATCAACTACACTGTCATCTGGCGTTACTTCAGCTGGACCAACCAGACGCTGGCTATGATCGTCCTGTGGGCTGCTTCCATGTACCTGTTCAAGGAGAAGAAGAACTTCTGGATCACCGCCGTGCCTGCTACCTTCATGAGCGCTGTGTCCTGCACCTACTTCGTGCTGGCTCCCGAGTGCCTGGGCAAGATGATCAACACCTATGCGGACGGCAAGCTGGTGGCTTACAACACCGCCGTTGCTTACCCCATCGGCATCGTCTTTGCCATCGCAATGCTGGCTCTGTTCCTCCATGCTACCAAGAAGCATACTGCTTCCAAGGCATAAGGAACTGACGGCTCCATATTTCCGTAAGTAACCTGCGCCCGCCGCTGCCTGACCGTACAGCGGCGGGCGCTGTTTTTTAAAAATCAAGGCTTGCAATTGCCCCCGTCCCGTGGGAAAATAGGGGCGTAGAATTTAAAGCAAAGAAGGGAACTACCCATGATTTTCAAACCCGCACAGCTGGGCATGGCAAAGCTTGACCCGCAGGAGCTGGAGGCAGACAAAAAAGCCTGCCGGAAGATCGGCCCCTGCGGCGTAGGCAAAAAGGCGCTGTACCTGAACAGCTTTTACATCGACCGCCGCTATTATCTGCCCTACGGCAGCATCACCCGGGTGTTCAAGCGGGTGGCTATGAGCTCCGGCGGCTTTTCCGGCAAGGGCGTGTTTGCCTCCATGGCGTATCTTGTGGTGGAGTACGATGGCGGCAAGCAGAAGCAGTGCAACTTCAAGGACGAGCGGGACGTGGACGCTTTGCTGGAAGTGCTTGCCAAGGAGCAGCCGCAGCTGCATCTGCTGAGCGCCGCCGGTGAGCAGGCGCTGGAGAAAAAGGCCGCTGAAAAGGCCGCCCGCAAGCTGCCGGAGCTTTCCGAGGACGCACAGCACAGCCTTACCGTGCTGCGCCGGGCAAAGGACTATCTGGACGCAAAGCCGGAGCTTTCTGCGGAACTGAGCGCTGCCCAGCGCCGCAAGCGTGCGCAGCTGCAAAGCAAGCCGGTGTACCGCTATGTGGCGCTGGCCATCTTTGTGCTGGGCGTTGCAGCGGCAGCCTATGGTCTGTATTCCGTGTTCAGCCACACCGGCAGCTACGGTGTGTACTTTGCGCTGTTCGGCTTTGCCGCCATCTTCCTGTTTTCCAGCTACAATATGCTGCCCACCGCCCACAATAACAACAACGCCATCATGAAGCGTGCGGACAAGGCGGAAGCCGCCATGGCAGAGTATGTCAAGCACTACCCCCACGGCGCATTCCCGGTGAAAAGCTGGTACGCCCACCCCATCGTGCTCAAGCGGATGATGGACGCTATCGAGGAAGGCAACGCCGTCACCGTGCCGGAGGCACTGGAAGCGGTCAAGGCGCGCCTGAAGAGCCTGAACGCCGACGTGCAGGTGGAGCAGGAGGAATACGACGAGGTGGTGGTCATCAAGGCCCTGTTCCTCAACCACGATTATCAGTAAAATAGTTGAAAAAGTCCCCCGGGAAGATCCGTAGATTTTCCCGGGGGACAATTTTTAAATCAGCGTCTCCATCAGCAGCGGGTCGTGGGGATGGGCGTACTTCTGCTTGGCGATCTCGATAAAGGACTGCACCTCCAGCCGGGGCGCGTGGCGCATGGCGGCGATCTCCACCGTCACCGGGGGAAAATCCAGCAGCGGCACCTTGACGATGCCCGGGATCACCGCCGTGGACAGGCAGGGCACGATGGACATGGCAGTGCCCATCTGGATCATGATCAGCGCGCCCTCAAAGCTGGGAGAGATCTTGCTGCAATCCACCCCCACCTGCGCCAGCTGCTCCAGCGAGGGTCCCTGACAGGCGGACAGAAAGCTGTCGAACGCGCCGGAGGATACCACGCTCTGCCCTTTCAGGTCGGCCAGATGCAGCGCCCGCCGGTCGGCAAGGGGAGAGTTGGGGTTCATCAGCACATGATACCCCAGCGAGAACAGGGGCGTAAAGGAGATATCCCGGTCGCGGGAGTGCTCGGTGGCGTAGAAGAAGCCGATATCCAGCTGCCCGGAGCGCAGCTGTTCCAGCGGGCGGCGGTTGTCCTGCGGCACAACGTCTACGCAGGCGTTGGGAAACTGGTGCTGGAACTCGGCAAGAATGCTGGAAAAAGTGCCGTAGTCGAACAGCTGCCGCAGACCCACCGTCAGGCGGGAGCGGTCGGCGTCCTGAATATCCTGCGCCTTCTTCAGCGCCTGCCGCCCAAAACTGGTCATCTGCACCATATCCAGATAAAAGGACTGCCCGGCAGCGGTCAGCTTGGTGCGGCGGGTGGTGCGCTCGAACAGGTGCAGCCCGGTCTCCTTTTCCAGCGCGTTGATCTGGTAGGTGATGGCGGGCTGGGTGGTGAACAGCCGCTCGGCGGCGGCGCTGAAATTCAGCTCCTCCGCTACGGCAATAAAGCACTCCAACTGGTAAATCGTCATAGAACGGCGCCCCTCCTTGGGTAAAAAAGATGGTCATCTTTATTATACAGGATTGCTGACAGGCCGTAAAGAGAAAGTGATTTATAAAGAGATTTGATAAATGAGGATGCAAATTTGTATTTCACACTGGAACGAAACTTTGCTATAATCGTATCAATGTTCAAAATGCACGAAGGAACAGGAAAAACGCAAAAAAGAAGAGAAAAGAAAAAGAAAGGCGAACCTTATGGCTAAGATCTCTCGTCGCAACTTTATGCGCGGTGCCGCTGTGGGCACCATGGGCGCAGCTGCTGCCGGTCTGCTGACCGCCTGCGGCAACTCCGCTTCCAGCACCACCAGTGCTCCCGCTTTCTCCGCAGCTTCCTCTGCTGCTTCCTCCGCTGTGACCAAGCCCTCCTCCCCGGTGGACGGCAAGTACGTCACCAAGGCTATGGGTCACGAAAGCTGGGTGCACGTAGCTACCACCTTCTTTGACGGCAAGATCACTGCCTGTGAGGTGCTGTCTCACGAGGAGACCATCGGCATCGGCAACTACGCCTGCTCCCGCATCCCTGCCGCTATCGTCGAGCACCAGAGCGTCAACGTGCCCAACCTGCGCGGCTCCTCCATCACCTCCATGGCTGTCAAGGCAGCCGTGAAGGAGGCCATCGAGCTGGCCGGCTATAACGTGGACGACTTCTCCAAGGAAGTCACCATTGCAGCTTCCAACGAGGTCATCGAGGAAGAGGCTGATGTCGTCATCATGGGTGCCGGCACCTCCGGCCTGACCTGCGCCTGCCGCCTGCTGGAGGCCGGCTACAGCGTCATTCTGGTGGAGAAGCGCGATATCCCCGGCGGCTCCATGTCCATGACCTACGGCGGCGTTGCCACTGCAGGCTCCAAGCTGCAGTACAACTACGATGTGGACGGCAGCTTCCGCAGCTCTGCCATGGGCACGCTGGAGGGCATGATGAACTTCTGGCAGACCATGGAGAAGTACCACCGCACCGAGTTCTTCAACGGCGAAATGCCCTACATGACCAAGCAGTACACTGTCGCCGGCGATCTGGTGGACTGGATGGCAGGCATCGGCATCGGCTTCAACACCATGGGCAACTACGAAAGCGCTACCCAGTACGGCGCTTCCACCCCGTATCTGGCACCCGGCTGCTACGAGGGCGGCGCAGGCTACGCCATGATGTTCATGGCACAGCGCGTGGAGAAGTACGAGAAGGGCAAGATCATCTACTCCACCAGCGTCACCGACCTGATCAAGGACGAGAGCGGCCGTGTTGTGGGCTTCCACGCCAAGGGCGAGAACGGCGCAAGCTACACCCTGCGCGGCAAGGCTGTCTGCCTTGCCTCCGGCGGCTTTGCCAAGAACCCTGAAATGCTGAAGAAGTACAGCCCCGACTACGCCGACTTCTTCTTCAACTGCGCCTCCAGCATGACCGGCGAGGGCATCCAGATGGGTATCGACGCCGGCGGCTATGTGGAGTGCGAAAACCGCGCTCTGCCCGCCTTCCTGTCCAGCTACAAGAGCAAGTTCGAGCTGGCCTTCATCCACCAGTCTGCCCCCGGCATCATGGTCAACATCAAGGGCGACAACATCGGCAACATCGTCTCCGATAACCACTACACCATGGCCAAGGCAAAGCTGAACAAGGACAACGGCGACACCTTCTACTATGTGTTCGACGAGTCCTCTGCCGTCAAGCTGCGCGACAGCGAGTCCTACGGCTTCAACGGCTACGTTGCCATGTTCGAGAAGGGCGAGGCTGTGCACTACGACAGCGTGGAGAAGGCTTCCGAGGAGCTGAACCTGCCCAATCTGGCAGACGCCATCGAGGCAAACAACGCCGCCGCTCTGGCTGGCGAGCCCGATGAGTTCGGCCGCCGCAACTGCCCCTACATCGAGACCCGCGACGGTCTGTGGGCCATCCGTGTTGATCCCACCTTCTACCTGACCACCGCAGGTCTGGCCATCGACACCGATTGCCACGTCCTGACCGAGGACAAGAAGGCCATCCCCGGCCTGTACGCTGCCGGCGACGTCTGCGGCTCCATCGAGGAGAAGGACGCCAAGCAGTACGGCATGGGCTTCGACGCCGCTCTGACCTACGGCTACATCATGGGCGAGACCCTGAAGAAGGAGATCTGAGCTGCGCTCTGACCCCCTGACAAAAGCATAAACAAAGGGCTGCTGCACAAACTGTGCAGCAGCCCTTTTGCGTGCAGGAGCGAGAGTTTGCGCCCTGTTCAGAAACGACACAGTGTCGTGCAAAGTGCCCTTGACATCCCTGCCGAAACTGGGTATACTTGAAATGGAAAAGGTGCTGACTGCAATGGCCAGCTCCCAACCGGTTCAGTTAATCATAAGAATGACCGCCACGGTTTGGTAGACAGGGGCGGTCATTTCTTATTGTTGTGGATCTCCTGAAAGATCGCCCATGAGATCGTAAACGTGACCCCGACTGTCCCTCCGATCAGGATGAACAGTTGAAAGACGTTGTCCATCGTCATGCAGCATCCCCCCTTTCGCGTTTGCGTCCGGGGGAACAAAACAATAAGGTTTCACAGCCCCCGGAAGCTTGCCGGAGGAAGCTAGACCACCTTTATGCAATCAGCACCAGTTCACCGCCCTTGGGCGGTGTTTTTATTGTAGCATATTTTTGCAGGCAATACAATCAAGAGCTTCAGCTCAGTCCGCTGAAAACTACAAAAAGCTTGCCCGCAGCGCGACTGCTTCCGCAGGAAACAAGCGCGGCAAATGCAGTTTGCCTTTATGTCCCCTCCCGTGAAAAAAGGGATACCGGAGCGTCCGCAGACGCTCCGGTATCCCGAAATTAAAAATCATTCTTCCGCTGAATATGCGCAAAGCGAACGCGGCGCGCATTCCAAATCGCTCTCTTACACCGCCGCGGGCTTGCGGAAGATAGCCATGGCACGCTTGTAGCAGCTGGCAAAATAGGCAATCTCCGCCAGCGCGGTCAGCGTCCAGCTGCACGGGTACAGCAGGTACAGCGCCGGGATGGTGTGGAAGTGGGCAAAGATGGTGTACACCCAGATCACCCGGAACACGCAGGAACCCAGCACCACGATGACGGTGGGCACCACCGTCTTGCCCAGCCCGCGGGAGGCGGCGATGGTGCAGTCCATAAAGGCGGAGACGCAGTAGGCAAAGGCCATCACAGCCACCCGCTTCATGCCGGCATCAATAACGGCGGTTTCGGTAGTGAACAGCGCAAGGAAGGCTGGTCCGCAGAAGAACAGCGCCGCGCCCAGCACAAGTCCCACGCCGAAGGAGTAGCCCAGACTGATGAAGTAGCTCTTCTTCACCCGGTCAGGTCGTCCCGCGCCGTAGTTCTGGCTCATAAAGCTGGCGCAGGCCATGTAGAAGGCCGCCATGCAGTCATAAATCAGCCCGTCCGCATTGGCGGCGGCGCTGTTGCCCTTGACCATCAAAGAGTCAAAGGAGTTGACACCTGCCTGAATGAACAGGTTGGCAATGGCAAAAATAGAGTTCTGCAGCCCGGCGGGCACACCCAGCGCAAGGATGCTCTTGGCCTGCACAGGGTCCAGCTGCAATTTGTGCGGGTCCAGCGCGTAGCAGTCCTGCACCCGGGTCAGCGCCCGCAGGATCAGAAATGCCGAAACGCACTGGCTGATGGCACTGGCCAGCGCCACGCCTACCACGCTCAGATCGCACACGATAACAAAGAACAGGTTCAGCAGAATGTTCAGCGCACCGGCAATGGACAGATACATCAGCGGCTTTTTGGTGTCGCCGATGGAGCTGAACACCGCGTTGCCGAAGTTGTACAGCGCCAGCGCCGGCATACCCAGAAAATACACCCGCAGATACAAGATCGCGCCGGGCAGCAGATCCTCCTTGGTGTTCAGCAGCCGCAGCATGGCGGGGGAGCCCAGCAGACCGATGAGCAGCAACGCCACACCGGCAACGGCGCTGATGATGGCCGCCGAGTGGACGGTCTTTTCCACGTCCTTGGGGTGGCGCGCGCCGTAAAAACGCGCCACCAGCACGTTGATGCCGTTGCTCAGGCCGATGAGAAAGCCGGTGAACAGGGTCACCAGCGTGCTGGTGGAGCCCACAGCGCCCAGCGCCGTGGAACCGGCAAAGCGCCCCACCACCGCCACGTCCGACATATTGAACAGCACCTGCAGCAGGTTGGAAAGCGCCAGCGGCAGACTGACCAGAAAGATCTGTTTGGCCAGAGGGCCTTCCGTCAGCGTATTCGTTTGAGAACTCATACTCTTTATTTCCTTTATCCTATACATCCTAACCGTGCCCGCGCACACCGGGGCACAGCCTCTATTATAAGGCACTGCGGTACTTTTGCAAGATAGATTCGATAAAATAAATAAAAAGGACTGCTGCACAAAACCTGTGCAACAGTCCTTGGTGCGACCGGGAGGATTCGAACCTCTGGCCTTCCGGGTCGGAGCCGAACGCTCTATCCAGCTGAGCTACGATCGCACATATTTATTTCATCGGTGTAAAGTAGTATAGCACAGCCACACAAAAAAATCAAATAGGAAATGTCGATGCTATCTTGCAAAAGCCGCAGCGGCCCATATAATAGAGGGTGTGCCCCGGTGTGCGCGGGCACGGTTTAGGTTAAAGGATAAAAAGAGAACATGAAATCAAATACCAAAACACTGACCGAAGGTCCTCTGGCCAAACAGATCTTTCTGGTCAGTCTGCCGCTGGCGCTTTCCAACCTGCTGCAGGTGCTGTTCAACATGTCGGACGTGGCCGTGGTAGGCCGGTTTGCAGGCTCTACAGCGCTGGGCGCGGTGGGTTCCACCAGCATCCTCGTCAGCCTGTTCACCGGCTTCCTGATCGGCCTGAGCGGTGGCATCAACGTGCTGGTGGCCCGCTTCTACGGTGCACGGCACGAGCACGATGTGGAAAAGACCGTCCACTCCGCCGCCATCGTCAGCCTGATCGCGGGTGTGGTGCTGCTGTTCGTCGGCCTGCTGGGTTCCCCCTTCATGCTGCGGCTGCTGAACACCAAGGACGACCTGCTGCCCGGTGCCATCCTGTACCTGCGGGTGTACTTCCTTGGTATGCCCGCTCTGGCCTTGTACAACTTCGGCAACGCTGTGTTCAGCGCCATCGGCGACACCAAAAAGCCGCTGATGTACCTGTCCATTGCGGGCGCACTGAACATTGCACTGAACCTGTTCTTTGTCATCGTGTGCCAGTTAAGCGTCATGGGCGTGGCGCTGGCCAGTGCCATTTCGCAGTGCGTCTCTGCCGGGCTGATCCTGCACGCTTTGACCAAAGTGCAGGACTGCTACGTGCTGGACACCAAAAAGCTGCATCTGGACCCCGCCACAACAAAGAGCATTCTGGGCCTTGGTCTTCCGTCCGGTTTCCAGAATGCCATTTTCGCCATTGCAAACCTGTTCATTCAGGCAGGGGTCAACTCCTTCGACTCTCTCATGGTCAAGGGCAACAGCGCCGCCGCCAATGCCGATGCCATGATCTACGACTGCATGGCCGCATTCTATATGGCCTGTGCAAGCTTTATGAGCCAGAACTACGGCGCTGGTAAGCCGGACCGCGTAAAGAAGAGTTATTTCATCAGTCTGGCCTACTCCTTTGGTGTGGGCCTGATCCTGGGCGGAAGCCTGTTCCTCTTTGGCCGCACCTTCCTTGCCCTGTTCACCACCGAGAGCGCCGTCATTGATGCCGGCATGAAGCGCGTGGGCGTGATGGGCTTTGCCTACTGCATCTCCGCCTTTATGGATTGCACTATCGCCGCTTCCCGCGGACTTGGCAAGACTGTGGTGCCCACCATTATTGTGGTAATGGGTTCCTGCGTGTTCCGGGTGATCTGGGTATACACCATCTTCGCGCACTTTCACACCATTCCCTCGCTGTACGCACTGTACCCCTGCAGCTGGGCGCTGACCGCCCTTGCCGAGATCGTGTACTTCGCACACTGCTATAAGGAATCGATGAGGATTTTTGAGCAGCCAAAAGCTGCCGCATAAAGCACAAAAGCTCCTGTCTGAATGGGCAGGAGCTTTTGTGCTACTGAACTTTTACTTCACCGGCCAGAACGCGCTTGTAATCCTCATAGTTGCGGGCCAGCAGGGCGGGGGTATCCAGACCATATGGGCACTTGGCCTTGCACCGGTTGCAGTGCAGGCAGCCCTCGATCTTTTTCATCTTGGCCTGACCTGCGGGGCTGAGATGCTCTGCCGAGGGCGAACGATGCAGCAGAAGGCTCATGCGGGCGCAGTTGTTGATCTCGATGCCTGCCGGGCAAGGCATACAATAGCCGCAGCCGCGGCAGAACTCGCCGCACAGCTCGGCACGATCCCCCTCAATGACGGCACGGATGTCGTCGGTCATGCGCGGCGGGTTGTCGATATAGGAGAGGAACTCGTCCAGTTCCCTTTCACGCTGCACGCCCCAGATGGGCAGAACTCCATCGAACTGCGCCTCAAAGGCATAGGCTGCGGCGCTGTTGGTGATCAGTCCACCGGACAGGCCCTTCATGGCGATAAAGCCCATATTTGCCGCCTTGCACTTGTTCACCAATTCCAACTCCTGCTCACCGGAGATATAGCTGAACGGGAACTGCAGCGTCTCGTACAAGCCGCTGTCAATGGCCTCGTGGGCCACCTTCAGGCGGTGGTTAGTGATGCCGATATGCCGGATCATGCCTTTGGCTTTGGCCTCCTGCATAGCCTCATAGAGGCCGGAGCCGTCGCCTGGCTTCGGGCAGAATGCGGGATTGTGGAACTGGTACAGGTCAATGTAATCGGTGCGCAGATTGGTGAGTGAGGTGTGCAGATCCTTCCAAAAGTCCTCTGCGTTCTGCGCTGCCGTTTTGGTGGCGATATACACTTCCGTGCGGATGCCGTCAAAGGCTTCGCCCAGCTTCACCTCGCTGTCGGTGTAGGCGCGGGCGGTATCAAAAAAGCGGATGCCTGCCTTGTAAGCCTTGCGGGCCAGATAGACGGCATCTTCCTGCGAGATGCGCTGGATGGGCAGTGCGCCGAAGCCATTTTTGTTCACCGTGATGCCGGTGCTGCCAAGGGTGACCATATCCATAGCTGTTTCCTCCACTCGTGGGTGTAAAGACTCTCCTTTTTCATTATAAAACGAACGATTCTGCTGTGCAAGAAGTTAGGCAAAGCAAAAGGGCCTTCCCCGAAGGAAAAGCCCTCTTTGCTTACTTTTTACTGATAATCGTGGTTCAGGAACATCGCCTTGATGACCACCACCTCATCGTATTCCTCCTGTTCCACCTGCACATCTGCGTTCAGGGACTTCAGGCGGTTTTCCACGGCAGTCAAAGCCTCCGGCACCGTGACGGCGCGGCCCTCTTCAATGGCATCGGCCATCTGCTTGAGCACGATGGGATGTGCGTAATGGCTGGGCACCGGGAAGGCACCGTTCGGGTAGTGCTTCACGTATTCTGCCATAGCAGCTTCGGCCTTCTCGGCCCGCTTCATGATGGCGCTGTGGTTGTTGTGGGCGGTGGGCAGCATGTTGTAGCTGGAGAACAGGAAGATGGCTGCAAAGCCGAACAGCGCAAAGTAGATGCCATAGCCGCCGGTATGGGTGGTGACGGCATACAGGCCATAGGCCGCAGAGACGATGCCCATGATAAAGATGGCCAGCGCCACATAGCGGTACACCGGCTTGCTCTGCAGCTGGGCACGCTTGCGGCGCTCGGCTGCACTCAGCTCATCGGCGATTTCCGGCTTTGCTTCCAGATATTCCTTTGCCCTGCGCAGCACCGTGATGCTGTGGCGGGCTTCGTCGGTCAGCTCGCTTTCCGGCAGCTTGCGGGAGGCCTTTTCGGCTTCCTTCTTCTGCAGCATCTGTTCACCGGCTGCGCTGAGCAGATGGATCTGCGGCTGCTCTTTGGCCAGCACCTCCAGCAGCTTGTCCACATCCCGCTCGTCCTTGAAGTTGCACTGCTTCTGCTTGCCGCCATCGTACTCCACCACAAGGTAGGCCATGGAGGCAAACATGCCCTTGCCGGTAAAGCCGCCGGAGCTCATAGCCACCCGCTTGAACACGCGGCTGATGCTGCCATAGGGCAGATAATAGCGGCGATCGATGTAAAAGCTGTTGAGGTACAGCGCCTTTTTGCCAACGCCGCAGGGGCCGATCTTTTTGCAGGACTTTCTGTCCTCCACCAGCTCCTGTTTATCAAGCTTTGCCATACCCAGCTGTGCAGGTTTGAAGATCATGGAAGTTCCCTTCTTTACTGTTAGTTTCCGGTCCAGCCGCAGATGCTGCAGCCATTCCAAATAAAATCACCGGTTCTATTTTCGCACTGCAGCCCTCAAAATGCAACCCCTTCTGCTGCTAAGATTTGCACAAAAGGTTTGTCTGTTATGTCAAAACACCCCCGTCACTGCGGGGTGCAGCGGCGGGGGTGTCAGAGTTTAAGGCTTATGCGGTGCGGCAGACATCCTTATGCCTTCTGAGAAGCGGTGTGCTTCTTGGTGGCATGGATGAAGAGTGCCAGCATTGCGATTGCAAAGATGATGCCGATGGGGTATGCAACGGCAGTGTTGTAAGCGACCAGCTTGCCGTCTGCGTAAGTATTGATCATCTTGCCCAGGCACTCAGGTGCCAGCACGAAGTAGGTGCAGGACACAGCGCTCATGAAGGTAGCGGGCACAGCGGTGATCCAGTAGTTCTTCTTCTCCTTGA
>ERZ1027076.717-NODE-717-length-12006-cov-4.959250_pt1 | contig 12006 bp, 10 predicted proteins | sample MGYA00519416_ERZ1027076 | MGnify/ENA primary metagenome ERZ1027076 (study PRJEB26926, sample SAMN06164525) | human gut metagenome | biome: ENVO:00009003; feature: ENVO:2100002; material: ENVO:00002003 | host: Homo sapiens | place: USA | collected 2012 ... | reverse complement strand
ATTTGCAATCAAATAAAACAAACCGCATTCGGGCTTCGTCGCGCACGTCGCGGTGAAAGATGCCCTTGACAGTCGCCGCCGTATATTCCCGGCCCCGTTATTTCGCGCCGACTTTTCACCATCCTTCCCTCCCGCCGCACCGACCGGCCGCGACATGACCGCGATGCACACTGTTGCGACCATTTTTTATGAATTATAAATAGTTTTACGTACTTTTGTACGTTATATAGACATCTATGAAATTTACGCTCCAACATAAAGACCCCTCTTCGCAGGCGCGGGCGGGCGAATTGCAGACCGATCACGGCGTGGTGAAGACCCCGATCTTTATGCCCGTAGGTACGGCGGCGACCGTCAAGGGCATTTTTCACCGCGACGTGCGCGACGAAGCCCGGGCCCAGATCATCCTGGCCAACACCTATCACCTTTATCTGCGTCCCGGTATGGATATTCTCGAGCGGGCGGGCGGCGTGCACCGCTTCTCGACCTGGGACGGGCCGATGCTCACCGACAGCGGCGGCTTTCAGGTCTTCTCGCTAGCGGGCTGCCGCAAGCTCAAGGAGGAAGGATGCCATTTCCAGTCCCACATCGACGGTTCGCGCCATCTGTTCACGCCCGAAAGCGTGATCGACACGGAGCGTACGATCGGCGCCGATATCATGATGGCCTTCGACGAGTGTCCGCCGGGCGACTCGCCGCGTGATTATGCCGCCAAGTCGCTCGCCCTGACCGAGCGCTGGCTCGACCGCTGTTTCAACCGTTACCGCCAGACCTCGCCCAAATACGGCCATTACCAGGCGCTGTTCCCCATCGTACAGGGCTGTACCTATCCCGACTTGCGGGCGCGGGCGGCCGAAAATGTCAAACAGTACGACGCGGACGGCTATGCCATCGGCGGTCTTGCCGTAGGCGAGCCGACCGACGTGATGTACGAGATGATCGAGGTGGTGAATGCCATCCTGCCCGAAGACCGCCCCCGCTACCTGATGGGGGTCGGCACGCCGATCAACATCCTCGAAGGCATCGCCCGGGGTGTCGATATGTTCGACTGCGTGATGCCCACGCGCAACGGACGCAACGGACAGATTTTCACTTCGGAAGGCACGATCAATATCCGCAACAAGAAATGGGAGGACGACTTCTCCCCGATCGATCCCGAAGGCACCGCCTTCGTCGATCACGTCTATACGAAAGCCTACCTGCATCATCTGACGATCTGCCAGGAGATGCTCGGTGCGCAGATCGCTTCGCTGCACAACATCGCATTCTACCTGCGGCTGGTCACCGAGGCCCGCCGACACATCGGGGCCGGGGATTTCACACCCTGGAAGGAGCAGATGGTCGCCAAACTCGGCCGCAGGCTGTAACACTCGAACCACGATGAAACGAAAGCTCCCGCATTTCCGCTTCCCCGGATTCAAGATCCTCGACCGGTATATCCTCGGCAAGTTCTTGAGCACCTACTTCTTCGCTATCGCGATGATCATCGTGGTCGTGGTGATCTTCGACTACGTGGAGAAGATCGACAACTTTACGGAAACGAAAGCGCCGCTCAAGGCGATCATTTTCGACTATTACCTGAATTTCATCCCGTTCTTCATCAACCAGTTCAGCGGACTGTTCACCTTCATCGCCGTCATTTTCTTCACCTCGAAAATGGCCTATCAGACCGAGATCGTGGCTATGCTTTCGGGCGGCATGAGTTTCCGGCGGCTGATGTGGCCCTATTTCCTGGGGGCGCTCATCATCGCTTCGCTCTCTCTGGGGTTGAACCTCTGGTTGATTCCGGTGTCGCAGCGCAGCTGCGTGGCTTTCGAGAACCAATACATCCCGCGCAAGGCGCGTTTCCAATACGATAAAAATATCTACCGTCAGATCGAACCCGGTACGTTCGCCTATATCCGCAACTACTCCAAGGAATCGAACCAGGCTTCGTTCTTCAGCCTGGAAGAGTACGAATCGGGAGCGATGACCGCATCGCTCGAAGCCGCAGAGGTGAGGTTCAATCCCGAAACCAAGCGGTGGTCGGCCCGACGATATACCACCCGCACGTTCGATTCGCTCGGTGTGGAAACTTTCACGCAACACCGCAATCTGGACACACTCATTAATCTGGATGTCAATGAATTGGGACGCACTGACCAGTTGATAAAAACAATGAATATAGTGGAACTGAACCAGTTCCTCGAGCAGCAGCAAAGCAAGGGTTCCGATTCGATCAACATTATTCAGGTCGAGCAGCATGCCCGTTACGCCTATCCGGTGGGGACGTTTATCCTGACGCTCATCGGCGTTTCGCTCTCCTCGCGCAAAGTGCGGGGCGGCACGGGACTCCACATCGGTATCGGGATCGCCCTCTGTTTCTCGTACATCCTCTTCATCCGCTTTTTCGAGGAGTTCGCCAAGAGCGGCACGCTGCCGCCCTGGATCGCCGTCTGGATACCGAACGTCCTCTACCTCTGCATCGCAGTTTACCTTTACCGCAAAGCACCGAAATGATGTCCCCGCAACTCGAAGATATCGTCCGCAAGGTCCGCTCCGACGAGCGGATCGCCCCTGCCGAAGCCCTCGTGCTCTGGCACGAAGCTCCGCTTTGGCTGTTGGGCGAGCTGGCCGCCCGGCGCAAGGAGCGCGTGAGCGGCGACAAGGTCTATTTCAACCGCAATTTCCACATCGAACCCACGAACCTGTGCGTGTTCAACTGTAATTTTTGTTCCTACCGCCGTCCGAAGGGAAGTCCCGAGGCGTGGGACTACTCCCTGGAAGAGGTCGAGCGGATCGCCCGCGACCATGCCGGACAAGGCTTGACCGAAGTGCATATCGTCGGAGGCGTACATCCCGAGCACGATTTGTACTATTACGTCGAGATGATCCGCCGCGTGAAGGCGATCCTGCCCGAAGCGACCGTCAAGGCCTTCACTGCCATCGAGCTCTCCTACATGATCCGCAAAGCGGGGCTGACTATCGACGAAGGGTTGCGTCTGCTCCGCAGCGCCGGGATGGAGGCGATACCGGGCGGGGGTGCCGAAATTTTCGACGAGGAGCTGCGTGCCCGCATCTGTCCCGATAAGGGCTCGACTGCGGAGTGGTTCGAGGTGCATGCCGCCGCACACCGGCTGGGGATCCCGACCAACGCTACGATCCTCTACGGCCATATCGAGTGCGTCGAACACCGCATCGACCACCTCGACCGGCTGCGCAGCCAGCAGGATCTGACGGGCGGCTTCAACGCCTTCATCCCGCTCAAATACCGCAATTTCGGCAACCGTATGTCGGAAATCGGCGAGGTTTCCGTGACCGAAGATCTGCGGATGCTGGCCATGAGCCGCATCTACCTGGACAACATTCCCCACATCAAGGCTTACTGGGTGATGTACGGCAAAGCGACTACGGAGCTGGCTCTGGCTTTCGGTGCGGACGACATCGACGGCACGATCGACGATACGACCAAAATCTACTCGATGGCCGGAGCCGACGACCAGCGCCCGGCGATGACCACGGAGGAGATGCGCCGCATCGTCGCGGCAGCCGGCTACCGGCCCGTCGAACGCGACACCTTTTACCGCGAAATCGGATAACGAGGCTACCTGAAACAGACGAAACGGATCGGTCCGTACCGCTAGACAGGGCCGATCCCTGAACATAAACGACAGAACAATACCATGCTGGAACAACTGAAAAAATATTGGGTGAAAGTCGGTGAGCATCCTTTCCTGAAACACCTTTTCATCATCGTCTGCGTGCTGCTCGTGCTGGGCGTCGCAACTCACCTGCTGCTGTTGCTGGGCACGCGCCACAGTGCGCACCGTACGGTCCCCGACCTGACAGGCATTCCGCTCGAGGAGGCTCTCGGGGAGGCCCGCCGTCAGGGGTTGGAAATCATCGTCAACGACTCGCTGTATGTGCCTGCCTACGACGGGGGTGTAGTACTGGACCAACTCCCGGAAAAGGGCGTCGGGGTCAAACCCGGACGAACGGTCTATGTCACGATCAACTCCTACCGGCAGAAGATGGTGACGGTGCCCTATGTCGCCGGCCGTTCGCTGCGCCAGGCCAAGAACATGCTCGAAGTGGCCGGCCTGGGGATCGAACAGATCGTCTATCGTCCCGACCTGGCGACCAATTACGTGCTCGAAGAGTACGCCGACGGCAAGCGGATCTCGGAGAAAAGCCGCGTACAGCTCGAAGCGGGCAGCGGCGTCACCCTTTACGTCGGGGAGAGCGGTTCCGTTTCGACACTCGTGCCGAAGACCGTGGGGCTTCACCTCCAACAGGCCAAAAGCCGTTTGTGGGAGCTGGGGCTCAACATCGGCAAGATCTCCTTCGACGAGGGAATCAACCTGCTGAACCAGCGGGAAGCCCGGGTTTATCTGCAGACGCCTTCGGCCGGCAGCCGTGCCCGGCTGGGTGCGAAGGTCGATCTGAAGCTGACCCTCGATGCTGCCAAAGTCACCGCCCAGAGCGCTGCGGCCGATAAGGAGATGATAAAAGCCGCCGAAGAGCTGCGCCGCCTCGACGCTGAAACGGCCGATTCGCTGGCCCGTGTTCGTCTGGACAGTCTGGCCAACCGTCCCGTCGAAGCGGAGCCGGTCATCGACGACGGGCTTTTCCCGGACGAAGAGACAGCGGAAGACGAATTTTTCCAATAACGCACACGTCCGATGAGCGAATCGCAATACATACCCGATCCGGACGAACTCGAGGACGACGCTGCCGGCGAGCAGGACGAGCTGTACGAACATTACAGCATCACGGCCGACCGGGGGCAAAGCCCGCTGCGGTTGGACAAGTTCCTGACGATCCACATGGAGCGTTGTTCGCGCAACCGCATCCAGACGGCTGCCGACGCAGGCAATATCCTGGTCAATGGCAAACCCGCGAAGTCGAGCTACAAGGTCAAACCCGGCGACCGTATCTCGCTGGTGATGCCCTATCCCAAGCGCGAAATCGAGATCATTCCCGAAAACATCCCGCTCGAAATTCCCTACGAGGACGACGACCTGCTGCTGGTCAACAAGCCTGCGGGCATGGTCGTCCATCCCGGTCACGGCAACTACTCCGCAACGCTCGTGAACGCCCTTACATACCATTTGCAGAATCTGCCCCTGTTCCAGGAGGGCGATATGCGGGCCGGACTGGTGCACCGCATCGACAAGAACACCTCGGGGCTGCTGGTGATCGCCAAAAACGAGCGGGCGCACGCCCGGCTCGCCAAACAGTTCTTCGACCATACGATCACGCGGCGGTATGTGGCGCTGGTGTGGGGAAATTTCGAGGAGGACGAAGGCACCATTACCGGCAACATCGGCCGCAGCCCCAAAGACCGGCAGAAGATGTGGGTCTTCGAAGACGGCTCGGACGGCAAGCACGCCGTGACCCACTACCGGGTGCTGAAGCGCTACGGTTACGTAACCCTCATTGAATGTCGCCTCGAAACGGGCCGCACACACCAGATCCGCGTCCACATGCAGTGGAAGGGACACCCCCTGTTCGGCGACGAACGGTACGGCGGCGACCGTATCCTCAAAGGTACGACCTTCAACAAATACAAACAGTTTATCGAAAATTGTTTCGCCGCGATGCCCCGGCAGGCACTCCATGCCAAAAGCCTCGGCTTCCAGCATCCTACTACGGGCGAACAGGTCTATTTCGAAAGCGAACTGCCGGAAGATTTCCGTACCGTGTTGGCTAAGTGGGACGCCTATGCCGCTGCGGGGCTTGCGGAAGAATAAAAATCGAGATTGAAATGTTTCTGCCCACTACCCTCAAGGAAGTCCGCGCACGCGGCTGGGATCAACTCGACGTGATCCTCTTCACGGGCGATGCCTACATCGACCACCCGTCGTTCGGCGCGGCCGTCGTGGGCCGTCTGCTCGAAGCCGAAGGGTATCGTGTGGCGATTGTGCCCCAGCCCAACTGGCGGGACGACCTGCGGGATTTCACCAAGCTCGGCACTCCGCGCCTCTTCTTCGGCGTGACGGCCGGGGCGATGGATTCGATGGTGAACCACTATACCGCCAACATCCGGTTGCGCAGCAACGATGCCTACACGCCCGGCGGGAAAGCAGGATTCCGCCCCGACTATGCGGTCAAAACCTATACGCAGATTCTCAAGCGGCTCTTTCCGCGTACGCCGGTGGTCATCGGCGGTATCGAGGCTTCATTGCGCCGCCTGACCCACTACGACTACTGGAGCGATTCGCTCCATCCCTCGATCCTCGCCGACAGCGGGGCCGACCTTTTGATCTACGGCATGGGCGAGCGGGTGATTCAACAGGTGGCGCGGGCGATGAACAACGGATTCAACGCCAAGTTGTTGCGAAATATCCGACAGGTGGGATTCATGGCCGACCGCAGCTATGTGGAGCGGCTCGATCCCACCCGAACGATCCGCCTGCACTCCTACGAGGAGTGCGTGGCCGACAAGCGGGCCTTTGGGAAGAACTTCACCCGCATCGAAACCTTGAGCAACCTGATGGAACCGGACGAAACGCTCGTCGAAGGTGTCGGCGACCGCTATGCGGTCATCACGCCGCCCAACGCGACGCTTACGACCGAGGAGCTGGATCATTCGTTCGATCTGCCGTACGAGCGGGCGCCGCACCCCCGCTACCGGGGTCGTGGCGACATTCCGGCCTGGGAGATGATCAAGCACTCGGTCAATATCCATCGGGGTTGTTTCGGCGGCTGCTCCTTCTGCACCATATCGGCCCACCAGGGCAAGTTCATCACTTCGCGCAGCGAAAAATCCATCCTTCGCGAAGTAGAGCGGGTGACCCGCATGCCCGATTTCCGGGGTTACCTTTCGGACATCGGAGCGCCTTCGGCCAACATGTACCGCATGGGCGGCCGCGACCGGGAGCTGTGCAGCAAATGCCGCCGTCCGTCGTGCCTGCATCCGAAGATGTGCCCCAACCTCGATAACGACCATCGTCCGTTGCTCGATCTCTATGCCAAAGTGCGGGCGGTCAAGGGGGTCAAGAAGGCTTTTATCGGCAGCGGTATCCGCTACGACCTGTTCGACGGCAGCGATTACCTCGATACGGTCATCCGTCATCATACGTCGGGCCGCCTCAAAGTGGCGCCGGAACATACCGAGGATGCCGTGCTGAAACTGATGCGCAAGCCGCCGTTCGTGATGTTCGAACGGCTCAACGCCGATTTCAACCGGATCTGCCGCCGCGAAGGGCTGCCGTACCAGCTGATTCCCTATTTCATCTCCTCGCACCCGGGATGCACGGAGCGCGACATGCGCTCGCTGGCGGACAAGGTGTTGGGCAAACTCCACTTCGACCTGGAGCAGGTGCAGGATCTGACCCCTACACCGATGACCTTTTCGTCGGTGATGTTCTACACGGGCGAAAACCCCTATACGGGCGAAAAGGTCTATGTCGCCCGCTCGCAGGAGGAGAAACGCAGGCAGAAAAGCTACTTCTTCCGCCGCAAACGATAGCCCGGCAACGAAATCGGCACTCCCAAAAGAGTGCCGATTGCTGTACCTTTCGGATTCCCCGATCCTAATTCAGATAGGGTTTCAGTACGCCGAACAACAGGTAGGCCACGATCAGCGTGACTACGATGTTGAACATCTGGGCCGTCATGAAAGCCCAGAACGTGCGGCGGTTTTCCTTCGAGAAAATATCCCGGAAACGGGTTTCGAGGCCGATGCAGACGAACGCGATGTTGAAGAGCGTATTGCTGAACATCTTGGCCGAAGTGCGGGCCGGCGCGGCTTCGTTGCCGGCGAAGAAGAGGCTGAAGAGGAGCGATACCGCGACGAAACCCACCACGAATTTCGGGAAGCGCTCCCAGATCACCCGCACGCTGGGGCGCTGACGTTTCTTCTGTCCCTTGTAAGACCAATACAGCGAAATGACGAACGCCGCGATACCCAGCAGGACGTTCTGCGACGACTTGACGATGATGGCCGTCTGTTCGGCCGTTTCACCCAGCAGAGCACCCGACGCTACGACCGCACCCGTCGTATCGATCGTTCCGCCCATCCAGGCGCCTGCGACTTCCTGCACGGTTTCGGGGTTCGCCACCACAGTCGGCAGCAGCAGACCGGCCAGCCAGGGCATCACGTACATCATCGGCACGGCGCAGACCAGCACCAGCGAAATGATGTAGGAGAGTTTCTTGTTGTCGCCCCGGATTACGCCGCAGGTGGCGATGGCGGCCGAAACGCCGCAGATGCTGACCGAGCTGGCGAGCATCGTCGAGGTTTCCTCGTCCACACGCATCCGCCGGGCCAGCCAGAAGGCGAAGTACCACACCGTAAAGACGACGATGAAAGCCTGGATCAGCGCGTAAACGCCCGATTGGAGCACTTCGCCGAAGAGGATCGTCGCACCCAGGCAGACGATACCGATCTTGATGTAAAACTCGCTCTGGATCGCCGGTTTCAACCACTCGGGCACCCGGAAAAAGTTACTGATGACCAGGCCGAAGATCACCGAAAAGAAAACCGCCTCGAAGCCCAGTCGTTTAATTGCGGGGATCGAAGCCACGGCTTGCGACAGCAGAGCCACGCCGAAAATGGCGAGCAGCGAAACGGCGAAACGACGCAGCGGACGGCCCAATATCCGCTGACAGACACCCGTCAAAACCAGCAGGAAGAGGAACATCGCTCCGGCGCTCATCCAATTTCCGGCGGAGGAGAGGTCTTTGGGCATCGCAGGCATCCAGCGGGGAAACAGCAGGGCGAGCAGGAGAATCGCTGCGCCGGCCCCGACGATCACCCAGTCTTCGCTTTTAAGTTGTCGAATCAAACTTTTCTTCATAAACTACACATTAACAAGTGTGCAAAGAAGCGATTTTTTTGCCGGAATCCGTTACGCATAAATACCCAAATTTGCGGATGCGGGAGTTGGAAACGAAAATTTCCCGGAGCAGATTCGCTCCGGGAAACGGAATGTCGGTTTGAAAATCGGTACGGTCGTCCTCGATGACCAGCCGCACAACGCAAGATCGGGGTCGTTACCGTGGTACGGGAAACGAGAGGGTCCGGGCGTCGAGATGCCCGTCCAGATAGGGACTCCAGTTCTGGGCCTGGCCGTTGGAAATCGAGAACCAGCCGCTGCGCACTTTATAGGGAACGATATCTATGCGGCGCAACGCGTATTTGGTCCGGATCTCCATGAGCGAACTCATCGAAATCACCGGCGTCATGGTGGTCGAAGGGCTGAAATAGTCCGCCGGATAGAGGGAGGGTGCTTTGAGCTACATCGAATCCGGAAGCATCTTCGACAGATAATACTCCTCGATCCGTTCGGCCGCTTTCCGGTCCGGAGTTTTGATTTCGGGCGGATTCTGACTTGCAGCCGTCCATACGGTGCCTGCGAAAAGCAGGCTGTAGAAAATTCGTTTCATAACATTGAACTGTTTTCTTTCGTTTTTCAGTACCCGGCAAAACTTCCGGTTCGCCTTTGCTTCCGCACCCGGTACACCGGAGAAGCGCTCTGCGTCGTCGCCTGCCGGAAAAGTCCGTTGTCCTCTGATGTCGGTTTCCCGGTCAGAACACCTCTTGCAGAATACGGACCGACTGCACGGCGTGGATCGCGTCCAGGTGGTAACCGTAGTAGGCCAGCAAAGCCTCCAGAAAAGCGCTCCGCTGTGTACGGTTGAGTCCTATTTCGGCCAGGCAACGTACGTCGCACTCCACGAAGTCGTTCATTAGACGAGCGTTCTCCGGGGTCATTACCGTCGCATGCGGCGGCTTTTGCACGGTGTACGATCCTTCGCAGGCATCGAACCAGGCGCCGGGCATATATTCGTTTCCCGGATAAAATCCCAGGAAACGGCTCAGATTCACCAGAAACCAGAGGTGGAAATTGGCCACGCCCTCTTCCATACTGTCCAGCGCCCCGATACTCTCCCACACGAAATCGAACAACTGGCTGTCAGGCTCGCTCTCCTTGACAAGACGGTACAAAACCTCTGCCATGAACAGGGCGATCGTCGAGCGCCTCACGTCGAAAGGCATTCGTTGCAGGACGATTCCGCTCTGCACCTCCCGAAAACGGTGCATCTGCTGCCGCGAAGAGGTCAGCCCTTCGAATTCGAGGGCGAACATCGGCTGGAACAACGCCAGTTTCGAACCCCGTCCCCGACTGCTGCGGACACCCTGCACCATGTAACTCTGACGCCCCAACGCGTCGGTCAGCAGGTGCACGACCATCGCGCTGTCGCCGTACTTGAGCGAATTGAGCACGATTCCCCGCGCCTTGTATGTCTTGAGCGTTCCCGGCACCTCACGCTTTCTTTACGTGCACCATCGCCCAGCCGTCGCGCCTACGCACTTCGACCGGCTCCAGCCCGCAGGCCCGAGCCCGAGCCTCGATGACCGGTACATCCTCCTCCAGGAATCCGCTCATCAGCAGATCGCCGCCCGTATCGAGCGCCTCGGCATAGGCCGGCATGTCCATCGTGAGGATATTGCGGTTGATGTTGGCCAGGATGAAGTCGTAGCGTCGGCCGGCAATGCGGCGGACATCGCCCAGCATCGGCTCGATGCGGTCGGCCACGCCGTTCGCCGCGATGTTCTCCCGGCAGTTGGCGTCCGCCCAGTCGTCGATATCGACGGCATCCAGGTGCCGGGCCCCGCACTTCGCGGCCACGATGGCCAGCACGCCCGTACCGCTGCCCATGTCGAGGCCCGTGCGGCCGGCAACCCCCAGATCGAGCACGGCACGCGACATGAGCCACGTCGTGGCGTGGTGTCCCGTGCCGAACGACATCTTCGGCATCACCACCACCTCGGGCTCTCCGTCCGGAGCCGGGTCATGGAACGGCGCCCGGATGAGCAGGCGCCCCTCAACGTCCACCGCCGGGAAATTGCTCTCCCAAAGGGCGTTCCAGTTCTGCGTCTCGATCGAGATATAGCGGCCCTCTACGCCGTAGCGCACCAGCAGGGCATCGATCTCCGCCTTGCAGTCGGCCAGCAGGTCCTGGCGGATGTAGGCCTTCAGCACACAACCTTCGGTCTCGAAACTCTCGAACGCATAGTCGGCCAGTTCCGCCGTCAGAATCTCGGCCTGTTCGCCGCCCGTACAGGCGACATTGAGCGCAACGTAATCCATAGGAATCGGGAATAATATTATGTAAAATTTCGTACCTTCGTACCGACAAAGGTAACATTTTATCCGGATTCGACCGACTCGGAATGGCGGAAAATACGAAAAAATGGGAAGAGGCCGGCAGGCACTACCGGACCTACATCAAACTCGAGAAGCGACTGGCGCAGAACACCGTGGAGGCCTACATGCGCGACCTGAGGTCGTTCGCTCACTTCATCCTGCGCATGTACGACGTGCCGCCGGCGAAGGTCGAGGAGCCCATGGTGCAGCGCTACGTCGCATGGCTCTACGACCGCGGCCGGGAAAAGGCCTCGCAGGCCCGGTCGCTGAGCGGCGTGAAGAGCTTCTTCAACTTCCTGCTCATCAGCGACCGCATCGAAAGTTCCCCGGCCGAATTCGTTCTGACGCCGAAGTTCGGGCGGCACCTGCCCGACGTGCTCACGACCGGGGAGATCGACCGCATCATCGCCGCCGTGGACGGAACGACCCCCAAGGAGATCCGCGACGCCGCGATGCTCGAGGTGCTCTACTCGTGCGGCCTGCGCGTCTCGGAGCTCACCTCGCTCCGCATCCGGGACCTCTTCTTCGGCGAGGGCTACATCCGCGTCACCGGCAAGGGCGACAAGCAGCGACTCGTCCCGATCAGTTCGACGGCCCGGGAGCGGATCCACCGCTACCTCGAGGTGCGGCGCAGCGCACGGGCCGGAGAGGAGACGCTCTTCCTGAACAACCGCGGCAGCAGCCTCACGCGCGTCATGATCTTCACGATCCTCCGCGAGGCGGCCCGCCGGGCCGGCATCGAAAAGAAGATATCGCCGCACACCTTCCGGCACTCGTTCGCCACCCACCTGCTCGAGGGCGGGGCCAGCATCCGGCAGGTGCAGGAGCTGCTCGGTCACGAGAGCATCCTCACCACGGAGATCTACAC